>OHAF01001455.1_pt1 | contig 21444 bp, 17 predicted proteins | sample 1577041 | NCBI WGS metagenome assembly OHAF01 (sample SAMEA3541495, study PRJEB24748) | human gut metagenome | biome: human gut; feature: human-associated habitat; material: faeces | place: China | collected 2012
AATAATCCGTAAGGTCTTCGAAACGCCCCAGTTGGTTGGCGGATTCGGTCTGCAGTCCCAGGAAGAGGGCTGCGGCCAGCGTGGATTCTTCGGCGTTGCGCGCCCGGATATGCAGGTTCCGGAGTTCGAGCTCGGTTCCGGCCCCGTCGCCGATAACGAGCCGGAAACGGGAGCCTATCCCGCCCCATGCGGCCTCGGCGATCTGCTGGCCGAGGTCGAACGAATAGGTCGTCCATTGCGATGCCGCGGAGAGCGGTTTGATCTTATAAACGGTCTGCGTTATATCGTCCAGGACGATTGCCAGCGAAATCGCCTTGCCGCTCTTGTATTCGAACGTGAGCACCTTGTCCGATATGCCGTCGGCGACCCGCTGGGTCGTGAACGATGCGTCGGCGCCCGTGGCGGTCAGTTTGTAGGTATAGCCGGTCGTAGGCGACGAGGCTTCCTCCTCTACGGTCAGGTTGTTGCTGTCCTTGATATAAAAATATCCTTTCGGGAAGTTCGGATCGTCGTCTACGTCTTCGCCGTTCATCCGGATCTGAGCGAAACGGGAACGGATTTCGTCGACCGTGCCGATCTTCAGGTAGACGTCGTATTCGAAGACGAGTCCTTTGGTGATGGCGAAAGTCCGCAGCGGCGCGAAATAGGAGCAACTGCCGCCGGTCGGACCGGACGAACCGCCGTTGAAACGGTAGTTGGTCGATAACGACGATCCGGGCGAGTAAACGCCGATGCCCCATTGCGAGTCGTCCACGTAATTTATTTTCACCGTTCCGTTCGGCTCGGAACAAGTGATAATATAGCACACGGAGTCGAAACTGTCAACACCTTTTTGAAGAAATTTTTGCTTTTTTGAAAGGTTCTCCTTTCACTATAGCATTTTCCCCGATTTGAGAGGCTTTCTCCTTGGTCTCCGGATGCCGCCAAAGCCTCTTTCTCCCGTCAGATGCCAAGGGGGTGTGACCGCATGGATCAAGAGCGCGGTCAAAGCGGTACCCCCCCTCTAATTTTGCTTAGCGCGTCAAAGCCGCAAAAAAGCAGGGCCCTTCCGCGCTCAAAAAAGGCCCTGCTTTTCTTTTTACCCTCTCGCAAACACTGTGTAGCGTCCGCTCGGGGCGTCGAAGAAGTTTTCGCCTGCGACGGATTTGACGTGCAGGCCGTCGCTGCCGCGCAGCAGCGTGAACGCGCCGTAGCGCACCGTGCCCGCATTCTCGTTCAAGTGATAGCCAAAGACCATGCCCTCGCCGTTCGTGCCAAGGTAGTTGAGCTGGCCGGTGTACTCAAAGTAAATCCCAACCTCGCTGTTGATGTCCTGCACCGTGAGGCCGCCGCCATCGGTCAGCGTCAGGATATAGTCGCTGTCGTAACTGCCCTGCTCGGCGGTGTCGTGCGTCACGGTCGCCGTCCACTCGCCGAGAAATTCCGACGGGATCGTGTAGTCCGCGTCGCTGACCGCACCGGAGAGATCGTGTTTCTCCCCTGATGCGTCGACGGCGAACACCGTCTGATACGTGCCGTAGTCCTCCTCGACCTCGCCGGACTCGAACGAAACAATGCCCTTCACGCCGCCGAGCGGTCCGCCGTCGCAGAGGAAGCCCGCCGTCAGCCCTTCGAGCAGGTTCACATACTCCACCGCCCCCTCGCTCGTCAGCAGGAAGATGTACGGGAAGTACCCCTGCCCCACCGAGCCAACGAACACATCCGTGTAGTCCGAATACAAACCATCCACCGGGTAGACGGTCTCGTAGTCAAAGCGGAAATTTTCCGCGTACCACGCGGAGTCCGCCGTCTTTTCAAAGCTGACGGTCAAATTGCCGCCCGAGAGCGCTGCCTTGACAAAGCTGTCCTGCGCCGTCTTTTCGACCGTTTCGCGCGCGGAGAGGTCGAGCGCAAGGTCAGCGTCGTAGCTCTCCGCCCCGGCGAACGAGCCGACGGGCACGATCATGTGCAGCGCGCCGCTGTCGAGATAGAGCCGCATTTCCGCGTTGATGTTCTCGTCCGAGAGCGTCCACGCGCGGCGCTCGGCATAGGACGCGATGAAGTCCGCGCTGCCCATGCTGCCGCTGAGCGCATCTCGGTACGTCTCATCAAAGTAGTTTGCCGCGGTGCGGCGCGCCGCCGTGATGAAGTCCTGCGTTGAAAGCTCGCAGCGCGCCAGCAGGTCCTCGCTCATGAGGCGCTTGCCGCCGAAAAAGTCGTAGCTGTAGGTCTCCGTCGTGCTCGTGTCGCCGTCCATCTCCGCGCGCACCACAAGGCAGAGCAGGCTGTCGTTCCAGTAGCTCGTCCACGTGACGGAAAGGCATGTGAGCGAAACGCGGGAGGCCATCATGTTCTTCTGCTCCTGCACGAGCGCGCCGAATTGATCGGCGATCTCGTCGTTCAGCGCGGCGGCGACCGCCGTTTCCGACACGATTCTTGGCACATGGTAGCTGTATGCGAGCGTGTTGTCCTCGGCGTCCGTGTACTCGCCCTCCTCGCTGTAAAGCTCGGAAATGAGCGAATCGTCGTAGCCGGACGGGGTGTCGTCCGGCTCCTTTTCGCCGCAGGCGGCAAGGTTCAGCAGCAAAAGCGCCGTGAGCAGCGCGGTGGTCAGTTTTTTCATAGGCTTCTCTTCTCCGATCTCAAAGGTCTTGTCTTTTCTGCCATTATAGCGGATTTTTGCAAAAGCGCAACGGCTTTTCGCGCGCGGCAGCGCTCGCCGATTGACAGAATTCCACCGAGGTTATAGAATATGTGTACTTTCGAACTTCAGGAGTCTTTATGTACGATTATACGCAAGCCAAAATGAACGACGACGCCATTCGCGCCATCAGCTCCATCGGCCTCGCCCACCTGGGCGACGCGGTGTACGAGCTGCTTGTGCGCACGTATCTGTGCGTGCACGGCAAGGCGACGGGCAAGGGCCTTCACCGCGCGACGGTCGAGCTCGTCTGCGCGCCGCAGCAGGCGCGCTTTGCCGAAAAGCTCTTACCCCTTTTGACGGAGGAAGAGGCCTCTGTGTTCCGCCGCGGGCGCAACGCGAATGTCCATTCCATCCCCCACCACGCCGACCGCGCGGACTATCAGAAGGCCACAGGCCTCGAGGCGTTGTTCGGCTGGCTGTATCTGCGCGACGATCACGCGCGCATCAACGAGCTTTTCAACCGGATGATGGAGGACGACAATGCCACTTGACGCGATCTGCCTGCGGGCAGTTTTACACGAGCTGAGACCTCAGCTCATCGGCGCGCGCATCGACAAGGTGCAGCAGCCCGCGCGCGACCAAATCGTTCTGCTGCTGCGCGGCAATCTGCGTCTGCTGCTCAACGCGGGCGCAAACCAACCGCGCATCCAGCTCACGAACATTCTGCGCGACAACCCTGCCCAGCCGCCGATGTTCTGCATGCTGCTGCGCAAGCACTTAGTCGGCGCGCGCGTGCTGTCCATCGAGCAGCCGGACCTTGAGCGCATGGTGATTTTGACGCTCCAGTGCACGGACGAATTCGGCGAGATCAGCCGCAAGCAGCTCGTGCTCGAATGCATGGGGCGGCGGTCGAACCTCATTTTGCTCGACGCACAGGGGCGTATCGTCGAATGTCTGCGCCGCGTGGACGCGGACCTTTCCGCCACGCGCCAACTGCTGCCCGGCCTTTTCTACCATCTGCCGACGCCGCTCGACAAGCTGTCGCTTTTATCGCAGGAGGAGGACTCCCTCGCCCTCGCGCAGCGCGGCGGCGACGCGGAGCAGGCTGTCGACAAGTGGGTGCTCGACCATTACACCGGCATTTCGCCGCTGATCGCGCGCGAATTCGCCTTCCGCGCGGGACACGAGACCGACGTGCGCTTCGGCGCGCTGAATGATACGCAGCGCAGGGCGCTGGTGCAGGAATTTTCCGATACAGCCAACGCTGTAAAGGAAGATAACTATATGCCCGTCATCCTCTACCGCGACGGCAAGCCCGTGGATTTCACCTACCGTCCCATCGCGCAGTACGGCGCGGAAACGCAGGTCGAGACGCGTGAGAGCTTCTCGCAAATGCTCGACGAGTTCTACGACGCGCGTGAGCGGCAGGAGCTCTCCGCCCGCCGCGGCCGCGAGCTGACGCACGCGGTCACGGTCGCGCGCGACCGCATGGCGCGCAAGGCCGAGAACTTAAAGCGCGACTACGCCGCGACGCAGAAGCGCGACGAATTCCGCCTGCGCGGCGACCTCATCACCGCAAACCTGTACCGCATGAAGAGCGGAGAAAAAGTCTTGCATGCGGAAAACTACTATGAGGACGGCTGCCCGACCATCGACATCCCGCTCGACCCGCTGCTCTCCCCCCAGCAGAACGCCGCGAAAAACTACAAGCAGTACAACAAGCTCAAGACCGCCGAATTCCACCTGCGCAAGCAGATCGAAAAGGCGGAAAACGAACGCGCGTACTTGGAAAGCGTCCTGCAGGAGCTTTCGCAGGCGGAGACTGAGCAGGAATTCAATGAGATCCGCCGCGAATTGCAGGAGACGAACTACCTCAAAAAATCCAGCGGCGGCAAAAAGGAGCTCAAGCGCGCCTTCGCCCCGCGCACATTCAAAACGTCGAGCGGGCTCGAGGTCCTCGTCGGCCGCAGCAACGTGCAGAACGATCAGCTGACGAAAAAGGCCGACAAGCGCGACTACTGGTTCCACACCCAGCACATCCACGGCTCGCACGTCATCCTGCGCTGCGCGGGGCTGACGCCGAGCGACGATGATCTGCGCGAGGCTGCAATGCTCGCCGCCTACTTTTCGCAGGCGAAGGAGAGCAGCAGCGTCCCCGTCGACTACTGCCCCGTGAAGTTCGTCAAAAAGCCCGCGGGCGCGCGCCCCGGCATGGTGACCTACGACAATTACCGCACACTCTATGTCACGCCCGAAGAAGGGCTTGTCAAAAAGCTCTTGATCAGGTAAACTATCGGAAAGCGATTTCCCTCTCCCCTGTTAGATGTTAAAACGATGTTTGATATTGGAAAGGAGAACCCCATGGATAAAAAGAGAAAAACCGTGCTCATCGCCGTCGCCGCGATGCTGCTCGTCGTGGCTATCTTTTTGCTGCCGCGCCGTGCGCAACCGCTCGGCGAGCTGATCCCCGCGCCTGAGACCGCCCGCGTCGACGGACTCTTCTACATTTCGACCATTGTTCCCACGCCGGACGGCTACGGCACGTTCGACACCGGCGACTGCCGGGTAGAGGGCTATCCGGACAGCGAGGCCGCCGCGGCTCTGCGCAGCGCTATGTCTGAAATTTCGGTGCAGCGCTATTACCGCCTGCCCACGTCGCTCCTCTCCCGCTTCACGCAGAATTGGAACTATGTCACCGTCTGGTGGATCCCCGAAGACGGACAGAAGCACGACCTATACCTCAACTGGGACGAGGGCTTCATCTACGATGACGCCCACCCCGCCGTCGCCTACAAGATCGACGGCAACGCGCAGCAGGCGTTCAGTCAGCTCTGCGCCATCATCAGCGAGTACGGCGCGTACACCCGATAAAATTCAGCAATAAAAAACTCCGTATGAGAAATCTCATACGGAGTTTTTTTGCGTCCTTACAGCATTTTCTGCGGCATCTGCCACGCGTTGTGGTCGGTGTGCAGCAGGTGGTGCGACTTTTCGCCAAGCGGTGCGCCGAGGTAGTCCTTGTAGAGCGCCTTGACATCCGGATTCTCGTGTGAGAAGCGCAGAAGCTCACCCTGATCGAGCCGCCAGAGCACGTTGCCGCGATCCTCGGCAAGCTCGGTACCGTCGTGGATGGGCTGGCCGCCGCCGCCCGCGCAGCCGCCGGGACAGGCCATGACCTCGACAAAGTCATACGCTGCGTCGCCGCGCTTGACAGCCTCAATGAGCTTGCGGGCTTTCCCGAGCGAGCTCACAACCGCGACGCGCACGTCGCCCGCGCCGGGGATGTTGAACGTCGCCTCCTTCCACCCGTCCATGCCGCGCACGGCGGTGAAAGCGTCAGGGTCAGGATTCTTGCCCGTGATGAGGAAGTACGCCGAACGCAGCGCCGCGTCCATCACGCCGCCGGTCGCGCCGAAGACGACCGCCGCGCCGGTCGCGGAGCCGAGCGGGCTGTCGAACTCCTCCTCGGGCAGGTACTTGGGTTCAATGTGATTCGCGCGCATCATAATGTTCAGCTCGCGCGTCGTGATGCTCACGTCGACATCGGGGTCGCCCGCGTCGTTTTTCATCGTCGGCAGCGCGCATTCGCTCTTTTTCGACACGCACGGCATGATCGAGACGACGAAAAGGCGCTTGGGGTCGATACCGACCTTTTCGGCAAAGTAGCTCTTCGCCACCGCACCGAACATCTGCTGGGGCGACTTGGCCGTGGAGAGATTGTCCGTCAGTTCGGGGTACTGAGACTTCACAAAGCGCACCCAGCCCGGGCAGCAGGACGTGAACATCGGCCACTGATACTGATCCTTGTGGGTGAAGCGCTCGATAAACTCGCTGCCTTCCTCCATGATCGTGAGGTCGGCGGCAAAGTCGGTGTCGAACACATAGTTGAAGCCCAGCTCGCGCAGCGCCGCGACCATGCGCTTGGGCGTTGCGAACTCGCTGTCGAGCCCGAACTGCTCGGCCCATGCCGCGCGCACCGCGGGCGCGACCTGCGCCACGGTGACGGTATTCGGATCGTCGATCGCGTCGAAGACGAGACCCGTGTCGTCGCGCTCGCGCAGCGCCGCCGTCGGGCAGTGGGTGATGCACTGGCCGCAGTAGGTGCACTCGGTGTCCTGAATGCGGCGGTTGTACGACGCGTCCACGACCGTGCGCGAGCCCGTGCCAAGAAGGTCCCAGATCTTCACGCTCTGCACGTTTTCGCACACCTGGATGCAGCGCAGGCACTGCACGCACTTGTCGTTTTCGCGAATGAGCGGCGTGGAATAATCCACCGCCTCGTGCCGCAGCTTTTTGGGGAAGTGCGTGCCGCGCATGTTGAAGTCGTTCGCGAGCTGCTGCAAGGTGCAGTTGCCGCTTCGCGTGCAGTTCGTGCACGATGTATCGTGGTGTGAGAGGATGAGGCGCAGGTTCATGCGGCGCGCCTCGCGCGCCTTGGCGCTGTTCGTGAAGACGACCATGCCGTCCGCCACCACATTGTCGCACGCGGGGACAAGGCGCTCCATGCCCTCGACCTCCACGCAGCAGATGCGGCACGCGCCGATCTCGTTGATGTCCTTTAAGTAGCACAGCGTCGGGATATTGATATTGACCGAGCGCGCGGCCTCCAAGATCGTGGTATTCTCGGGCACGGTGACGCTCTTGTGGTCGATGGTCAGTGTAACGTTTCTTACCATTTGCCTTTCCTCCCTCCGCGGAAGATGCCGTAGCCGAAGTGGTCGCAGCGCAGGCAGCGCGACGCCTCAGAGTACGCCTCTTCATCGGTGAGGCCGCACTCGATGCACTTGAAGTCGTGCTTGCGCTCGCCCGCCTCGCGCTCGGTGGTGTCGATACGGCCGTGGGGCGGCTTGTTGTTCAGCCGCGCCGTGGGGATCTCGACGCCGGGGTCGATCTCGTGGTGGAAGCCGAGGTATTCGTCGATATTCGCCGCGGCGACCTTGCCGGCCGCGATGGCGCGGATGACGGTCGCAGGGCCGGTGACGCAGTCGCCGCCGGCGAAGACGCCGTCCATATTGTCGATCTGGCCGCTGGCCTCGGCGACGAACGCGCCGCGCTTGATGGCGATCTTCGTCTGCTCAAAGCCGTGGGTCTCCACGCCCTGACCGATGGCGACAACGACAACGTCCGCCGCGATGCGCTTTTCGCTGCGCTTGGCCTTTTCGGGCGCGGGGCGGCCCTTTTTATCCATCTCGCCGATGATCTGCGGCTGTGTCCACAGCGCGACGGCGTGACCGTTCGCATCGGTCTCGATGCGGACAGGTGCCTGAAGCGTCACGAGCTCCACGCCCTCGGCAACGGCGCCCTCCACTTCCTCGGGAAGGGCCGTCATGTCCTCCTGGCGGCGGCGGTAGACGCAGCTCACTTTGCGCGCGCCGAGACGAACCGCGCTGCGGCAGACATCCATCGCGACGTTGCCGCCGCCGATGACGACGATGTCCTTGTTGCGGAAATCGGGCATGTAATCGTCGCCGATCTCGCGCAGCATCTCGACCGCGGAGATGACGCCCTCAGCGTCCTCGCCCTCGATGCCGGTCTTTTTATCCGTGTGCGCGCCGAGCGCGATGTAAAGCGCGTCGTTCTGCTGGCGCAGCTCGTCGAACGTCACATCGTCGCCGACATTGACGTTGACATGCACATCGATGCCAAGCGCCAGCATCGACGCGATCTCCGCGTCGAGCACTTCGCGCGGCAGGCGGTAGTTGGGGATGCCGTAGCGCAGCATGCCGCCGAGCTTCGCGCGCTTTTCATACACGGTGACCTTGTGGCCCATCAAAGCTAAGTAATACGCTGCGGAAAGGCCGCTCGGGCCGCCGCCGATGACGGCGACCTTCTTGCCTGTGGGCTCGGCACAGTCGGGCTGCGGCACGTAGCCCGCGTTATCCACCGCGTAGCGCTTGAGGCCGCGGATGTTGACCGCGTCATCGATCATATTTCTGCGGCAGCGCGCCTCGCACGGATGCTCGCAGATGTACGCGCAGGCCGAGGGGAATGGGTTATCCTTGCGGATCAGGCGCACGGCGTCGGCGTAGCGGCCGTACTTGATGAGCACGAGGTAGCCCGGGATATCCACGCCCGCGGGGCACAGTGCCACGCAGGGAACGGGCTCGCGCATGCCGCCAAGGCAGCGGTGGCGCAGAATATGCTCTTCGTAGTCGTCGCGGAAGCCCTGCACGCCGTCAAGCACCAGGCGCGCCGCATCGCGGCCAATGGCGCAGTCGGCGCTGTTGACGATCACGCGCGCCACGCGCTCGATGATCGAGATGGTCTCCATCGTGGCTTCGCCCTCGAGCACCTGCTCCATCAGCTCAGAAAGCTGGCCGAGGCCGATACGGCAGGGAACGCACTTGCCGCACGTCTGCGCATGGCAGAGGTCCAGAAAGCTCTTGGCCAGGTCCACCGGACACAGTCCCGGAGGGCTTGCGGCGATACGCCGCTCCACATCGCGGTACAGCCCGTCGATGACGGTCTGGGCATGGGAGGGCGTCATAATATCGAGTCTTGACACTGCTGTTTTCTCCTTTCACTGCTTGCCATCAGTGTAGTATCGGCCGGCAGGACAAATGCACGTATCCCGCCGCCTGATGTCAGCATCCATAAATAGATGTTATCTATAATAAACGTTAGTCATTCCATTTTCAATAGTCAATGCGGATTTTTTGTCATATTTTTCCATTTCACTCCATTTGCCTAACAAAGAAAAGCGAGGGCCGCAGCCCTCGCCTGTTCTTCCCTTTTATTTGCCGCAGATCTCGTCGAAGGTATCGGTGACGGCCGTCTCCGGCGCGGGCGTTGCGAGCGAGACAGCCACGATCGCAATGCACGCCGCAAGGAACGCGGGAAGCAGCTCGTAGATGGCCCACGCGCCGCCCATCGGCGCGATGAGGTACTTCCAGATGAAGACCACCGCGCCGCCAGTGATCATGCCCGCGAGCGCGCCCTGTTTGTTCGCGCGCTTCCAGAAGAGCGAGAAGAGCATCACGGGGCCGAACGCCGCGCCAAAGCCCGCCCACGCAAACGAAACCACGCGGAACACGGAGCTGTTGGGGTCCCACGCAAGCACCATGCCGATAAGGGCGATGCCGATGACCGTGGCGCGCGCGGCCAGCATCGTCGTGCGCTGGTTCATCTTCATGCCGAACGAGTGCTGCATGAGGTCCTGTGACACGCTGGACGCCGCGGCCAAGAGCTGCGAGTCCGCGGTCGACATCGTCGCGGCCAGAATGCCCGAGAGGATGATGCCCGCCATGACGGCGAGCAGCACACCGTGGCGGCTCATCAGATCTGCAAGCTTGATGATAATGGTCTCAGACTCCGCGCTCGTCGTCAGGAAAGGCACCTTGCCCGCGGCGGACACGCTGTAGCCGATGATGCCGATGCACACGGCGATGAACATGGAGATCACGACCCAGATCGTCGCGATGCGGCGGGACTGGTTGAGCTCCTTTTCCTCGCGGATGGCCATAAAGCGCAGCAGGATGTGCGGCATGCCAAAGTAGCCGAGGCCCCATGCGAGCGTGGAGACGATGCTCAGAGCGCTGTACGTCGAGGCCGTGCCGGTCGCGGCGTCGTAGCCCTGCGTCATGTTGAGATAGCCCGGCAGCGCGCTGGCGTTGTCGATGACCGTGTCCAGTCCGCCCGCCTGCTGCACGCCGAAGCACACAATGACGATGAGCGCGATCGTCATGAAGATAGACTGGATCAGGTCGGTGAACGAAACGGCCATGAAGCCGCCCATCACCGTGTACAGCACGACCACAATGCCGCCGACGATCATCGCCGTGTGGTACTCCACGCCAAAAAGGCTATTGAAGAGCGTGCCGATGGCCTTGAAGCCGGACGCCGTGTAGGGAATGAAGAAAATGAGGATCACGACCGCCGCGATGCAGGAAAGCAGATGCTTCTTATCTCCGAAGCGGCGGGCGAAAAAGTCGGGGATCGTGATGGCGCCGAGTTTGGCCGAATACCGGCGCAGGCGGCGCGCGACGATCAGCCAGTTGAGATACGTGCCGATGGCCAGACCGATGGCCGTCCACGTCACCTCCGGCAGTCCGCAGAGGTAGGCAAGGCCAGGCAGACCCATCAAAAGATAGCTGCTCATATCGCTCGCCTCGGCGCTCATGGCCGTGACGATGGGGCCCATCTTGCGCCCGCCGAGGTAGAAGTCGTCCGAGCTGCTGCCGCTGCCCTTTTTGCCAAAATACACGCCGACGAATACCATCGCGGCGAGATAGAGAACGATGGTCACTACAATAATGATCTGTGCGCTTGTCATGTGATTTTCTCCTTTAGCTTTCGTTAAGACGAGCACAATATAGCACAAAAGAAAGTAGACGTAAATACAGAATACCGTACAGAATAATTCCTGTACGGCACTGCAAAATTCTGATTTTTTGATTGATTTTACTGCATTTTCTGCAAGACGATTTAGTAGACTGTTTTTGAAACGAATTTTATTTTTTTCGAAAGCCATCTAAAAACAGCGGCATCATCTGCTGCGCATACTGGACGAGCGAATATTCCCCGCCCGAAAGGCACCAGTCATACATCAGCCCGCGCTCGAACATCGCGTAGGCCTTGACGATCTCGCTCACGGTACGCGTGTCGGTCAGTTCCTCGCACTCCTGCCCCTGAGAGACGATTTGGCGCAAAAGACGATAGTACGTGCGTTTGCGGTCGAGCAGGTGCTTTTCTCCCTTGGTCACGAGCTGGGAGGAAAAAAGCCGCGCCAAAAGCTCGATGGAGACCGTGTTTTCGATCGTCGTGAACAGCTCCTGATTGAGCCAGCATAAGAGCTCGATGCAGTCCATCTCGTCGTGGGGCTGCTGCATCAGCTCCTCATACCGCTCGTCAAACAGCACCGAGAGGGACGAGAGCAGCGCGTCCTTGCCGTCAAAATAGTGGTAAAACGAGCCCTTCGACGTCTCCGACTCGAAGATGATCTCCTCCACCGTCGTCTCCTCATAGCCCTGCTCGTAAAAGAGCTTCCACGCCGCCGAGACAATACGCGCCTTGGTGTTGCGGCTCGATTTTTTTGCCATGTGCTCCCCTCCCCTGTTTTTATTGATTGTATCACAGTGCGCTGCCCGCTGCCAAGCGTTTTGCGCTCATCCGAGGTTTTTCCGCAGAAAAGCGCGTGCATTTTCAAAGAAAATGCCGTCCGCGTCCGCCTGCGATACGTCGCGCGAGAGCAGATACTCGTAAAAGTCCGCCGTCTTTTCCGCCGAATCGAGGCACGGCGGCAGCGCCGCGCCGTCGAAGTCCGAGCCGAGGGCGAGGTTTTTGCGCGCGCCGAGGTCGAAAAAGTGCGCCACATGGCGATAGACGTCGTCTAAGCTCCTGACCGCTCCCCCGTCGCGCAGGAATGGCCCGTAGTAGTTGAGGCCGATCAGGCAGCCGCGGCGCACCATCTCCTTGATCTGCACGTCCGTCAGGTTGCGCTTGTGCGCGCAAATTGCGCGGGCGTTGGAGTGCGTGGCGAGAAACGGCCTTTCCGCCGTCTCGAACACGTCCGCGAGCCCCGCGTCGTTCAGGTGCGAGACGTCGATCAAAATGCCGCAGCGCTCCATTTCGCGCACAGCGGTGCGGCCAAAGTCCGTCAGGCCACGGTCTGTCGCATTGCCCGAGCCGAGCTCGTTTTCCCCATTCCACGTCAGCGTCACAGCGCAGACGCCCTGACGCTTCAGCTCCCCGATGCGCGACAAATCGCCCGCAAACGCACTGCCGTTTTCCACGCTCAAAAAGGCCGCGGTCTTCCCCGCCGCCCACGCGCGCTCCATATCGGCAGCATTGCGGCAGGGCGACACACGATCTGCGAATTTTCGCATCTGGCGGTCGAAATTCGCGCAGGCGTCATCAAAAAAGCGGATGGCCTTCTCCCCGCGCAGCTCATCGGGCACGAACACGGCGAAAAACTGCGCCCAGTGGATGTCCTTCGGAATACTTGTGAGCGACAGCGTGCGCGCGGGATCGTCGAGCGTGTCGATGATGTTCGATCCTGCGTACATGCAGTCGGTCAACGTGTCGCAGTGGAGGTCGATGAGGGCGTAAGGGCGCATGCGGGCACTTCCTTTTCAAAAAAGATTACGCTGCATTATACGCTCTTCCCGCCCGTTTCTCAACCGGCAAAGTTTAAGGAATTCTGAGGATTCTTAGCGTGCTCTTTACAAAGGCGCGGCAACACTGATATACTGGGCATTGAAAGGGGCGAAACGCCATGGACAATATTTCCCAGATCATCTCCCGCTCGATCGGTGGCTACAGCATCGGCAGCATCCTTTCCGCGCTGCTGACGTTCCTCATCTGCCTGATCGTCGTGCGGCTCGTGCTCAAGCTCTGTTCGCGGCTGCTCTCGCGCGCGAACCGCCTGAACGAGCGGCTGCAAAAGGTCATCCTCACGAGCCTCAAAACGCTTCTGTATCTGCTTACCATCATCATCACAGCCGAGGCGCTCGGCATCAACACCTCGTCGCTCACCGCCATCATGTCGGTGCTGACGTTGGGCGTCACGCTGGCCGCCGAGGACATTCTCGGCAACGTCGCCGGCGGGCTCGTCATTCTCTTCTCGCATCCGTTCTCGCTCGGCGACGAGATCGAAGTCGGCGGCACGACCGGCACGGTGCGTGAAATTTCACTGACGCACACGAAGATTGAAACGCCGGACGGACAGATCGTGCTCCAGCCCAACCGCGAAATGTCCAGCTCGAAGATCATCAACTTCACCGTCCTGGGCCGCCGCCGCATCGTCTACAAGGTCACAGCATCCTACGACGCGCCGACGGACGAGGTGAAGCAGGCCTGCATGGACGCCGTTCTCGCTTTCCCCGCCGTGCTGAAAGAACCCACGCCAACGGTGTATCTCTCGAATTACGGTGCCAGCTCCATCGAATACACCATCCGCTGCTGGACGGCGGCAGACGCCTACTGGGACACTTATTTTAAGATGTACGAGCGCCTGCGCGACACCTTTGCAAAGCACAACGTGGAGATGACCTACGATCATCTGAACGTTCACGTCGTGCCGGAGAAAGACCATGAAAATTAAAGTCGTCGATATGACATATGAACAGGCGCTCGCCCAGCCGCCGCAGGTGCACAAAAAGCCGAAAAAGCCGTCGCTCCTGTTCCGGACGGTCCTGCGCGCAGCCTCCGCGCCCGACCTTCTGGCGACGCATTTCCACTGCAAGAAAGTCGGCATGAAGCAGATCAAAAGCGATGAGCCCTGCCTTGTCCTGATGAACCACTCGTGCTTTCTCGACCTCAAAATCGCGGAGGCGGTGCTGTACCCGCGCCCGTTCAACATCGTCTGCACGTCGGACGGCTTTGTCGGCAAGGAGTGGCTGATGCGCAGCGTCGGCTGCATCCCCACGCGCAAGTTCTGTTCGGACGCGGCGCTCGTGCGCGACATGCTCTACTGCGTGCGGACGCTCAAAACGTCGGTGCTGCTCTATCCTGAGGCAAGCTACAGCTTTGACGGCACGGCCACACCGCTGCCGGAGAGCATCGGCAAGTGCGTCAAGGCACTGAATGTGCCGGTCGTGATGATCCGCACCTACGGCGCGTTCGCGCGCGACCCGCTCTACAACGGGCTGCAAAAGCGGCGCGCGAAGGTCTCGGCGCAGATGCAATGTCTGCTCTCGTCCGACGATGTTGCGGAGCTGAACGTCGCCGGGATCAATGAGCGCATCTTTTCCGCCTTCCGCTTCGACAATTTCCGCTGGCAGGAGGAAAACGGCGTCTCCGTCAGTGAGCCGTTCCGCGCCGACGGCCTCAACCGCGTGCTCTACAAGTGCCCGCACTGCCTCGCCGAGGGGAAAATGGAGGGCAAAGGCACATCACTCATTTGCCGAAGCTGTAACAAGGAATACCGCTTGACAGAGATTGGTACGCTGGAATGTTTGAACGGCGAGGCCGCGTTCACCCACGTGCCGGACTGGTACGCCTGGGAGCGGCAGTGCGTGCGCGAGGAGCTGGAAAGCGGCACATATCAGCTTGATATTCCCGTGCAGATCTGCATGATGGTCAACATGCGCGAGATCTGCCGCGTGGGCGAAGGCCGGCTGCACCACGATGAAAACGGCTTCCACCTGACCGGCTGCGGCGGGAAACTGGACTATTTCCAAAAGCCCGAAGCGTCGTACAGCCTGTACGCCGACTATTTCTGGTACGAGATCGGCGATATGCTGTGCATCGGCGACCACAAAGCGCTGTATTACTGCTTTCCGCAAGGCGGCGGGGATGTGGTCGCTAAGACACGGCTGGCTGCCGAAGAGCTCTATAAATTAAAGCGCGCCGCTAAGGCGCGGGGATAATGCAGCACAAAGTGCTGCCGCCTTGTTCCCCACACCGTGTGGGAACGCGGATAAGGGAGGGGTGTCTCTTTTTTGAAAAGAGACACCCCTCCCTTACACCCTCCCAGAGAAAATTTTTCATTGCAAGCGAGCAGCTCGAAGAGCTGCAATGCTTGCCGATTGCACCTCTTGCGTGCGGCAAAGCCGCATTTACCCCTGCTATACGACTTGGCGTACTCCTATCATCCGCTGCCGCTCTGCCCATCTCGCGCTGGTACAGCCTAATTTCCGTCTACCGGAGCACTCATCAATGCGGCGAGCGAAGCAATGCCGCATTCCGCAGGCAGTCTGCCGCCAATCCAACGTCACTCGCGCCTCACGATAGTAAGGCGCGGTTGCAAATCGGTCACGAATTGCAGGGATTCATGGCGAAGCCATGTACACCGCACCTACATTGCGCAGCGCGTGCAGTTCTTCAAGATTGCAACTGCCAATGTGTGGGGTCGAGGGGGAAGGCCCCTCGTCCTTTCTCTCGGGGGTTTAAGGGGGATACTCTCTTTCGAGAAAGAGAGTATCCCCCTTTAGCGCACTCCCGCACGGTGCGGGAATCCCCCGACGGCCTCAGGCCGTCATAATTTTCAAGCGCTTTGCGCATCAAAGCCTTTCAAAGATTTCTTCTCCTCGCGGAGAAACACAACGACGCTCAGAAGGAACGGGAAGAAATACGTCGCCACGCGATAAAGTACCAGCGCCGACGAGGCGATTGCCGTGTCCGCCCACGGGGCGAAGAGCAGCAAAAATGCAAACTCCATCGGGCCCACGCCTGCGACGTTCGGCAGCGCGCTTGTGATGAGCAGCATCAGCGAGGCGAGCATCTGCGCCTGCGCGAAGTTAAGCGCCGTGCAGCCCACGAGCCGCAGCGCGGCATAGGGGATGGAATAGAGCACGAAGAGCTTCACAAGGCTCACGGCGATACCTTTGACGCGGATTGACGGAACGAGCAGCACCTTTTTCGCCTCGCGGTTGAGCTCGGTGAGACTATTCGCCCACTTTTCGCGGCGTTCGTCCCACTTCGGCGTGTGCGGGAGCTTGCCGAGCAGCATCAGCACTAACTTCAGCACCTTATCCCAGGTGTAGAGCAGCGTGAGCGCGATCACGATGAGCGCGCCGATGACATAGCCGATCAGAAGATAGCGGGCAAGGCCGCTGGCGCTCTGCTCCAGCCAGTCGCCGCCGAGCAGCAGCGCGACCGTCGCGTAGATCAGCACGGATATCTTGTGCAGCACGTATTCGCTCGCCATGATGCCAAGACCGCTGCCCGCGTCCAGGCCTCGCCTGTAAAGGTAAAAGCTTTGCATCGACAGCGTGCCCGCACCCAGCGTCGCGATATTGCCGAACACGCCGAGGAATGTCACGCGCAGCGCGTCAATAAACGTGCAGTCCGGCTTTTTGTGGTGGATGATGACGAGGCATAGCACAGATTCCATCGCCTCGTAGGCAAAGCCGAGTGCGAGCAGGAGCAGCACACCCCAGAACGGCACAGTACTCAGGTCCTTGACGATATCGGGCAGCACGTCGCGGAAAACAAGGATGATGGCAACAAAGATCAGCGCCAGCGTGAGACCGCTGACGAGATAGGTTCTGCTCCGTTTGCTTTTCAATGCTGTTCCTCCCCGCCTTCGCAGATAATGTTATGATAAAATTTCCTTTTGCAGCACCTCGGCGATGTCGGTCCACTCCCACGGAAGACCCACGGCATTTTCGCCGAAGTGTCCGCCGCAGGAGACGCGGCGGTAGATCGGGCGGCGCAGTTCAAAGCGCGACGTGATGCTGCCTGGGCGCATGTCGATATGCTCCATAAGCCAGCTCGCGATCTTTTCGTCGCTCACGCGCCCCGTGCCGAACGTGTCGACCATCACGCTCACGGGGTCGGCGAGGCCGATGGCATAGGCAAGCTCGATCTCGCAGCGGTCGGCCAGCTCCGCGGCCACAATGTTCTTGGCGAGATAGCGCGCCATGTAAGCGCCCGTGCGGTCGACCTTGCTCGGGTCCTTGCCCGAGAACGCCCCGCCGCCGTGGCGCGCCATGCCGCCATAGGTGTCGGCGATGATCTTGCGGCCGGTAAGGCCGCTGTCGCCCGCGGGCCCGCCAACGACAAATCGTCCCGTCGGGTTGATGAAATACTCTGTGTGCTCGTCGAGCAGTTCCGACGGCAGCACAGGGAAAATGACCTGTTCTAAGATCGCATCGCGCAGCGTGTCGATGCCGACCTCCGCGCTGTGCTGCGCGGAGACGACGACGGCGGAAATGCGCTTGGGCTTGCCGTCCTCGTATTCGACGCTGACCTGCGCCTTGCCGTCCGGCAGAAGATAGGGCAGCAGCTTTTCGCGCCGCACCTGTTCGAGTCTTCTCGTCAGGCGGTTTGCAAGCGTGATGGGCAGCGGCATCAGCGCGTCGGTCTCGCAGCAGGCGTAGCCGAACATCATACCCTGATCGCCCGCGCCGGCTTCTTCCGGCGCGCCGCGGTCAACCCCGCGCGCGATGTCCGGCGACTGGGTGTGGATGCTGACGCGGATGCGCACATTTTCGGCGTCAAAGCCGACGCCAGGCACGGTATAGCCGATCTCGGCGATGACCTTGCGCGCGATGGCTTCATAGTCCGGCACATAGGATGAGGTGATCTCGCCCATCAGGTGAACTTCGCCGGTGCAGGCCGTCACCTCGCAGGCGACGTGTGCGTCGGGATCGTTGGCAAGGATGTCATCGAGCACCGCGTCGGCGATCTGGTCGCAGACTTTATCGGGATGTCCGCACGTGACGGACTCAGAGGTGAAATAGGTTTTCATCGCTTTCGCTTCCTTTCTGCTCGTTCGCATGGGGAAAGAGCGCTGTCTCAGTTTTTGACAGTCTGATGATAGCGGGAATATGAAAGCGGGAAAAGTGGCAAAGTCCGCAAGGCGCACAAAGTTTTCACACTCCCGCGAGGCTGACCAAGTTTCCGACAGGAAGCGGCGAGTATAGTGTAAAGATTCCGTTAAATGTTCACGATTTTGTCACTTGCAAGTTTTTCCCATATCGGATATAATGAATACTATCGAATCGAGAAAGGGAGGAACCTACCCATGGCTCTGCGCACCAAAAACGCCATCCGCCGCAGCTTCATCGAGCTTCTGGCAGAGCGTCCCTTCGACAAGATTTCTGTCCGCGACATCGCGGAGAGAAGCGAGGTCACGCGGAACACTTTTTATTATTACTACACTGACATCTACGCGCTGGCCGAGGACGTGTTCGAGTCGGAGATTGAAAAGCTCTCCGAGCGCGTGGAGGGCTATGAATCGTGGCAGAAGGCATTTTTGACCGCCACATCCTTCGCCGCTGAGAACAAGCGCATGATCCTGCACCTGCACAACTCCGCCCACAGCGATATTCTGGCAAGATATTATCATAAAACGATCCTGACGACAATGCTTTCTTACGTCCGCAAGGAGGCCGAGGGCCTGAACGTCAGCGAAAGCCAGATCATGGCGCTCGCGCGCTTCTACACGGCAGCGCTCGCAGGGCTGACGCTTGAATGGATCGGCAGCGGCATGAAGGGCGAGCCGGATTCGTTCATCGATGATCTCGGCGGAATGCTCGACGGCAACATCCGCCGCTCTCTCGAGCGCGGATGTGCGCACGCGGCACAGTAAATAATATGCATTAAAAAAATGGGGAAGCGGCGGGATGGTTTGACCATTCCGCTGTTTTCGTCCACGTCGGGTGAACAAGCTTAACACATCCTTTACCCTTTTTCCCTGTTCATCGCGGCGAATCTCTGCTATGATATTTTTGGAAGTATTGAATTGATAAAGGAGTGAGGTTTTGTATCAGAAACAGATCTTAATGGAAAAGCTGAAAGAAGCCACCGCCTCCGTCCTGCCCATCAGCCTGATCGTTATGGCGATCAGCTTTGTGCTCGTGCCGGTGGACGCGGGACTGATGCTCTCGTTCGTGATCGCCACGGCCATGCTGATTCTCGGCATGGGGCTCTTCACGCTGGGCGCGGACATGTCGATGAGCCGCATCGGCAACTACATGGGCTCCAAGCTGACGAAATCGCGCAAGCTGCCGCTCATCCTGACCGTGAGCTTCGCCCTCGGCGTCGCCATCACGGTGGCGGAGCCGGATTTGCAGGTGCTCGCGGGCAACGTGCCGGAGATCGACACAACGGTGTTGATCTTGACCGTTTCGGTCGGCGTCGGCTTCTTTCTGATGCTGTGCATGGTGCGCATTCTCTTTTCGATCTCGCTGCGCACGATGCTGATCGTATTTTACGCCATCGTCTTTGCCGCGGCGTTTTTGTCGGATGAGAGCATCCTCTCCGTCGCATTCGACTCCGGCGGCGTGACAACGGGGCCGATGACCGTGCCGTTCATCATGGCACTCGGCGTCGGCGTTGCGTCCATTCGAAGCGACGAAAATGCCAAGGCGGACAGCTTCGGCCTCGTCGGTCTGTGCTCGATCGGGCCGATCCTTTCGGTGCTGCTGCTCGATGCGATCTACAAAACGCAGCCCGCGCAGGGCGAAAGCGGCGCCGTCTCCGGCGTCGCCACCACGGTAGAGCTCGGCAAGGACTATCTGCATGCCCTGCCGGAGTATTTATGGGAAGTGACAATGGCGCTGCTGCCGATCGTTGTCTTCTTCCTGATTTTTCAGGTCATTTCGCTCAAGCTCCGCAAGCTGCCTTTCATGCGCATCGTGATTGGTATCCTCTATACATACTTAGGTCTCGTGCTGTTCCTCACGGGCGTGAACGTCGGCTTTTCGCCGCTGGGCTATGCGCTTGGCGCCGCGCTGGCCGATGGATGGAAGGTCTATCTCCTTGCCCCCCTTGCGATGCTGATGGGCTGGTTCATCATCAACGCCGAGCCCGCCGTTCACACGCTCAACAAGCAGGTCGAAGAGTTGAGCGCGGGTGCAATCTCTGCCAAGGCGATGGGCATGAGCTTATCCATCGCGGTCTCCGCCGCGGGCGGGCTTGCGATGCTGCGTGTCATCACAGGCATTTCGATCATGTATTTCCTCGTGCCCGGCTATCTTATTGCGCTGGCTTTGAGCTTTTTCGTGCCGCGCACGTTCACGGCCATCGCGTTCGACTCCGGTGGCGTCGCGTCAGGTCCTTTGACGGCGACATTCATGCTGCCGTTCGCCACAGGCGCGTGCGAAGCGCTCGGCGGCAGCGTAATGACGGACGCGTTCGGCCTTGTCGCGCTCGTCGCGATGATGCCGCTCATCACCGTGCAGGTGATGGGAGCCATCTACGTCGTCAAATCCCGTCATGCTTCGCAGGAGCCCCAGCTCCCCGACTTTGGCGACAACGAGATCATCGAACTGTGGGAGGCCTGCTGAAATGGAACTCTATTACATCATTGCCATCACGGATCACGACCGCGGCGAAGCGATGGGCTCGCTCTACCACGCGGCGGGGCTGCACCTCATTTTGAGCATGCCCGCGCGCGGCACAGCCACGAGCGAGCACCTCGCCATCTATGGGCTGGACGCGACGGAAAAGTGCGTTATCGCCGCCGTCGGCAGCGCGCAGGAGGCGGATTCGCTCATCAAGTCCGCCAAGCGCAAGCTCTTTATCGACATTCCGGGCAACGGCGTCATGCTGACCGTGCCTCTCAAGAGCGTGGCCGGCGGCAAGACACTGTCCTATCTCACCGACGATCTCAAAGCAGGAGGAGCGCCGAACATGAACTTTGAACATGAACTCATCACCGTTATCCTGAACGAAGGCTATTCCGACTTTGTCATGGACGCGGCGCGCGCCGCGGGCGCGGGCGGCGGAACGGTGCTGCACGCCAAGGGCACGGGCGGCACACGCGGAGAAAAATTCTTCAGCGTCAGCCTTGCCGACGAAAAGGATATGATCTACATCATCGCCCACAAGGACGAAAAGGCCGCCATCATGCGCTCGATCAACGAGCAGGCCGGTCCCGGCACCAAAGCGGGCGCGATCTGCTTCTCGCTGCCGATCTCGTCCGTCGCAGGCCTGCGTGCACGGGAGGAAGGCTGATAGCTCTCCCCTTTCCCAAGCATAATAACAGCGCTGCTGCTTTCGCAGCGGCGCTGTTAAGCTATAGATGAGGATCTGCTCGTTTGACAAACCGGAATTTATCTTCTGCTCATATAAAATATATCAATGGCTTTACTTGCAAACTCTGCTGTGCCTGCTCCTCCAACATCATCAATATTTTCCGTAAGTTCTCCTCCACCGGCATACATTCTTCCAAGACCGCATAAAATCTTATCAGAACATGTATAAAAATGATCTGTAATGTAATCCTGAAGTTTCCTTACCTGCAACTGCACCTGTTCATCTTCTGGGTCCATTTCTTTCATTTGTCCGAATTCAACAAATAATTGCATAAACTCATTTGCAACAGTAGCTTCATCGTCTTTCGTCCAGTTCTTTGTTTTCTCTTCAAACTCCTTGTACTCAGAGGTTTGTCCCCATTGTTCTTTTGCTCGTTTAGAATACTCATCAATCTT
>OHAF01001461.1_pt1 | contig 21387 bp, 20 predicted proteins | sample 1577041 | NCBI WGS metagenome assembly OHAF01 (sample SAMEA3541495, study PRJEB24748) | human gut metagenome | biome: human gut; feature: human-associated habitat; material: faeces | place: China | collected 2012
CGGCTGCGAAGCGTATCGAGTTCCGCGCTCCGGATCCGTCCTGCAACCCGTTCCTGGCCTTCTCCGCTCAGCTGATGGCTGGCCTGGACGGCATCCTGAACCACATCGAGCCGCCGGAGCCGGTCGACAAGGACCTCTACGAGCTGCCGCCGGAAGAGCACGCTGGCATCAAGCAGGTGCCAAGCTCCCTGGCCGAGGCTATGGACGCCCTGGAAGAGGACCACGACTTCCTCACCGCCGGCGACGTGTTCACCGACGACCTGATCGAGACCTGGATTGGCCTCAAGCGCGACGAGATCGACCAGGCTCGCCTGTCTCCGACCCCGCTCGAGTACGAGCTCTACTTCCACATCTGAGTTTGAGAGCTTAGCAACGTTGGAGTTCCGCCATTGCTCTTCTCTTGTGGGAGTCTAATGGGAGTCATTCAGCGTAACTAGAAAGAACCTCGTGAAATTCGTTTCACGAGGTTCTTTAGGCTGGACATAAAGCCCACGGCCGCACATTCATCGATGACCAGGAAGCCCTCGCGGTCAGCCATCCTGAGGTTCTCTTCGCTATACGGGTAGTGCGAGGTACGGAAGGAGTTCGCGTTGACCCATTTCATGAGTTCGTAGTCGCGCTTGATGACGGCCGGATTCTCGCCGCGACCGTTGATAATGCTGTCTTCGTGACGACCGAAACCCTTGAGATTATCTTTCGGCCAGAACAACAGAAAATGGTTCTGATTCGTGGTAAAAAGAATAGCCAGCATTTATTTATGAATGAGATCCCAAGCGCCGGAGGCCCCCGGCATTCTTTTCGTCGAAGGGGACAATTCAGAACACAACTGCCGACACAATCGTCAGGGAGGCCAGCGAGAACAGCGTGCTTACGAGCACGAAGCCGACCGCATACTCGGGCATGTTGTTCTTGCGACCGGTGAACATGGCAATGGTGGTCATGGTCGGCAGTCCGGCGATGACCGTAATCATCAGCACCATGTCATGGGTGATTGGCAGTTGCGGCAATGCGCCGGTCAGCGCGGTCAGTAGCGCGTAGAAGGCGAGCGGGAATGCGATCATCTTGGCGACTAGGCCAGCATAGAGTTCGTAGCGTTTGAGGACGCCCCACCACTTGGTCAGCGCGAACAGGCCGCCCAAGTAGATTAGCGACATCGGCGTGGCCATATTGCCGATGGTGTGCAGCGGCTTCAGGATGATGTCCGGCACCTTGACGCCGAGCAGAATCAGAATCAGGGCGAGCATCACGCCGACGAAGGCGGGATTGACGAATCGTTTAAGCAGGCCGAGGACGCGGGTGCCTGGCGAGGGGCGGACGACGGCCGGAGAACCACCGTTTGCGGCATTGCTCGCCGAACCAGCATTGCCCACCGAACCGGCGCCGTTCACCGAACCGTTCACGACCGCACCTCGCGCGCCAATCGCGTTGCCGCCAGTCGTTTCGTCGACCGGCTCGCACAGCCATACGCCGTACGTCCAGAGCAGCGTCTGGTCGATGATCGACATCAGCGCCACGTAAATCGCGCCGTTCTGCGGCCAAAGTGCCATAATCAACGGAATGCCGATGAATCCGGCGTTGCCGAAAATAAGCGACGCCTGAAATACATGGCTACGCGAACCTTTGAGCCGCAACAGTTCGGCGACCAGCCAGAACACCAGGATGAGCAGCGCGTACATCACGGCGGTCAGCAGCATCACGCCCCAGTTAGAGGCAAGCTGCGCGCGGTCCGCGCCGTCGACGGCGTTCGAGAACACGAGCACGGGGATGAGCACGTTGAGCAGCAACGAGCACATGCCGTCCAACGCCGTCTGACCGTAGAATCGAAGCCTCACACATCCATACCCGACCATCAGCATGATCAGAAATCCGACTAACTGGCCAATCATGACGCCGAACTGCCCCATGCACACTCCTCTCGCTCGCGTTCCCGTGCTTTTCTGTCACTGGTTCATATAGGCAGCCATCTGGACAGGCTCGGCGGCACACGCATCAGTATGTTCGATACCATCACATGCCAATCCACTTCTCGTTCAACCGTTCCCCGTGCTAATGCGCCGCCGGCCACCCCGTGTTGCCGGTGCTGCGCGAGCACCATTACACGTATTGCATTCCGGTGATCAGCGGGCGCAACGTGTGGGTCGGCGCGAACGTGTCGATTCTGCCGGGAGTGACCATCGGCGACAATTGCGTGATTGGCGCCGGTTCGGTCGTGACACATTCCATCCCCGCCAACTCCGTCACCTACGGCGCGCCCTGCGAGGTCGTGCGTGAAATCGGCGACAAGGACCGCGAGTATTTCTACAAAAATCGCAAGCTCGACGTGTGGGAGTGAGCTTTCGCGCTACTGCTCTTTGAGCTTAAAACGCTCACTGAATTGGCGGTCGCGCCAGTAGTAGACGTCGTCGCGTTCGTTGATTTCGCGAATTACCTTGCACGGGCTGCCATAGGCGACCGTGTTGGCGGGGATGTCCTTGGTGACCAGCGAGTTGGCGCCAATGACCGCGTTGTCCCCGATGGTGACCCCGGGCAGCACGGTGACATTCGCGCCGATCCAGACGTTCTCGCCGATGTGGACGGGCAACGAATACTGGGCACCCTGATAGCGCAGGTCCGGACGCACGGGATGGCCGGTGGCTACAAGCGTGACGTTGGGGCCGATCATGGTGTGGGATCCGATGAAGATCTCACCATCGTCCACCAGCGTCAGGTTGAAGTTGGCGTAACAGCGCTCGCCCCAATAAGTATTGCAGCCCCAGTTCGCATACACCGGGCATTCGAGGTACAGACCCTCCCCCGCCGCGCCGAAGAACGCCTGCATGAGTTCGGTACGGCGCTTCGGGTTGGTCAGCGGCGTGGCGTTGAGTTCGAGCTGGAGATCACGCTGGGCGGCCTGCAGATCAAAAAAGCCGTCCACATCATCCGGCAGGTAGACCTCGCCAGAGAACATAAGCGCCATTTTCTCGCGCGTCGCATCATCGATAATCGGCTTGGCGATCGGCTTGTCTTCGGTCATCATTGGCTCCTGTTCGGCGTTTTGGCGATTGCGTCGGTCGAACTATTCTGTCACAGACTCGTTTTCGACACCCAGCATCGAGCGCAGCCAGTCAAGGATTCAGATGTGCGATTGGCACCGTGCGGGCCTCACACTTTTCTTATTGAGAACGATTCGCCGTGCAGTCAAGCCCTCCATCCACCCAAAAAGGACTCGCTTTTGGCCGCGTCATCGCGGTAGGCCTTGCCGAACTCGTCAATGAGCCCATGGAATTCCTGCAAATCCTTGACGCTGAGGCTCGCATCCAGCACCACGGGCGAATAGGCCTTGTGGAATGCCAGATAGCCGGCTGGCGCATCAAATCCAAGGAAGGCGAATAGTCGGCGAGCATAAGTATCGGCCACGAATGTGCGGCGCGAAAACACATATAGCATCAGGTCGTCGGCCGTTTCGCCCCCGATACCGAATAATCCGAGCAATTCGGTCCGCAATTCGGCGTCGGGAATATCTGCCGCGCCCTCAGGCGAGGCTCCGCAACGCTCCACATACCATCGGCTCAGTGACTGTACCGTCTTGGATTTGTTGACATAAAAGCCGGACGGGCGAATAAGTTCCTGCAGATGCGCTGGCCCCATAATCGCCAGCTTATGGGGTTCGAGCACACCCTCCGCGTTCAACGCCGCAAGCGAACGATTCACATTGCCCCACGCCGTATTCTGCGTCAGCACCGCGCCCACCATAATCTCGAATGTGGTTTCAGCCGGCCACCATCCGGTCGGGCCAAGGGCGGCAGCCATGGTGCGGTACAGCGATTCGATATACGCGGGAGAAGGAACGCCCGGCACCCGCTTTGCACTTCGATTATTCATAGTTGCCATCTACCATTCACCGCAATTCATGCAGGATTCGCCGCATGAACGGGATAGTGACTAGGAATGTCAGCACGTCGGACACCGATTGCGCCATTTCCACGCCGAGCACGCCGAACATCATCGGCAGAATCAGTACGATCGGTGCCAAAAACAGACCTTGTCGGCACAGGGCCAGGAATGAGGCGATGCCGGTGCGGCCCATGGTCTGGGTCATCATATTGCCCATCATGTTGAAGCCGTTGAGAATCACCGTGCAGCATTGGATGTGCAGCGCGGCCACGCCCACCGCCACCACGGCCGGGTCGGAGCGGAAGATCTCGACCAGTTGCGGTGCGAACACCCACAGCAACACCGCCAACACCACGAGCACGCAGGTGGCGAGCCGCACGCAGAACCAGTACCCTTCTTTGACGCGCGCGAACAGGCCGGCACCGTAGTTGTAGCCGCACACCGGTTGGAAACCTTGGCCGAGGCCGACGATCACCGAGTTGGCGCCCAACATAATGCGCATCACAATGGCCATGCCGGCGATGGCCGCATCGCCGAACGGATTGGCGGCAATGTTCACGCAGGTCACGGAAATCGAACCGGCGCCTTGGCGGATCAGCGAGGGCAGGCCACCGCCGGCCACTTCGCGCATGAGCAGCACATCCGGCCTGCAATTGCGCAGGGACAGTTTCATCACGCCGAATTTGCGGCTCATTGTGGTCAGAATCGTGAAGCTCACCGTCTGGCAGATGGCGGTGGCCAGGCCGGCACCAAAAATTCCGAGGTGCAGCACGAAGATAAACAACGGCGCGAGCAGGAAATTCAGCAATGCGCCCGAAACCAGCCCGATCATGCCGAACGTCGATTGCCCTTGGTATCGCAGCAGTCCGTTGAGTGCGAACGAACCGCATACACAGGGTGCGGCGACCAACAACGGCGTCAGGTATTGCACGGCGTATGGGGCGATTGTCGAGGTCGATCCCAGCATGACGACCAGCGGCCGCAGGGTCAGCAATCCGATTGTGGCAATCACCAAACCAGAGAGCACCGCACCCGCGAAGCCCACGGCCAGTAGTCGGGAGGCGCGCTCATTGTTCTGTTTGCCGAGTTCGCGGCTCATCGAGTTGCCCGCGCCGTTGCCAAAGAAGAAGCCGAGCGCCTGCATCACGGTCATGATGGAGAACGCGATGCCGATGGCACCGGACTGCGCGGTGCCGAGCTGACCAATAAAGAACGTGTCCGTGAGATTGTAGGCGGTGGTCACCAAGTTGGAGATGACGGCCGGCAAACACAGTTTGAGAATCAGCGGCTTGACCGGCTGCCCGGTCATCTGCCGATATTTCGCGTCCGCGCTTGCGCGTCTAATGCCATGAATCTGCACCATGGACGTCTATCCTACTCGCGCAGGGTCCTATGCAAAGGCGCGTTACCGCCATACGAGTCAGCGCAGATACCGCCCGGTGATGCTGTTCGGATTGGCCGCGATTTGTTCCGGCGTTCCGGTGGCGACGATGCGTCCGCCGCTTTCGCCACCGCCCGGACCCATGTCGATGATCCAGTCCGCATTGGCGATCACGTCAAGGTCATGTTCGATGACCACGACTGTTGCGCCGCTCGCCACGAGCCGGTCGAACACGCCCAGCAGCACGCGCACGTCGAACGGGTGCAGACCGATGGTCGGCTCATCGAACACGAATACCGCGTCCGATTGGGCCTTGCCCATTTCACTGGCGAGTTTCAGCCGCTGGGCTTCGCCGCCCGAAAGCGCCGGCGTCGGTTCGCCGAGCGTCAAGTAGCCGAGGCCCAAGTCGTGCAGGGTGGTCAGACGTGCGTGAACCTTCTTGAGGTCGCCGGTCACGGACAGCGCCTGGTCCACGCTCATTGCCATGAGTTGAGGCAGGCTCAGGGAAATGTTGCCGCCACCCTGATCCGTCGCCTCACTCAATTTTTCCTTGGCAGCTTTGCGTTTATCCGGGACCTTCATCTTCGCCGCTTTGCCCTTAGCCGCTTTAACCGCACGCCGAATCGCGTCGGCTTCGGACGCATAGCGGGAGCCTCCACAATCCGGGCATTCGATGGTCACGTCCGGCAGGAACTGCACATCGAGCGAGATTGAACCGGTGCCGTCGCATGTGGGGCAACGCAGTCGGCCGGTGTTGTATGAGAAATCGCCAGCCTTCCAGCCGCCCGCCTTGGCGCCGTCCGTGCGGGCGAAGGCGCGGCGCAATTCGTCGTGAATATCGGCATAGGTGGCCACGGTGGAGCGTACGTTTGCGCCAATCGGCGTGGCGTCGATGAGATTCGCACGATGGATGCCCTCGGCCTCAAGTTCACGCACATGTTCCGGCAACCGCTCCCCCGCCGCCTGCGCTTTGAGCGCGGGAATCAGCGATTCGAGCACCATCGTGGTTTTACCGGAGCCGGAGACGCCTGTCACCGCCACGAGCCGGCCGCGCGGAATATCAACGTCCAGCGGCTTGACCGTATGCAACTGGCTGGTTGTCATGCGGATGCGGCCAAGGTCGAACACCTGCGGTTCCGCCACGCGCTCACGGATGCGCGCGCTCACATTATCGGCCAAGAACGGCGCAATACGACTACTTGGATTCGCCGCCACCTCGCCGACCGTCCCTTGCGCGATCACATGCCCTCCTTCGGCGCCGGCAACCGGTCCCATTTCGATAAGATGGTCGGCGGCCTTGAGCACGCGCACGTCATGGTCCACGACCACCACGGAATTGCCGTCCGCCACCAAGTCATGCATCACGCCGAGCAGCCCATCCACGTTCGAGGGGTGCAGGCCAATGGACGGCTCGTCGAGCACATACAGCACGCCGGTGGTGCGGTTGCGCACGGCACGGGCGAGCTGCACACGCTGGCGTTCACCGGTTGAAAGCGTGGCACCGGCGCGGTCAAGCGCCAGATAGCCGAGGCCCAGATCCAACAGTCGGCGGGCCACGTCCAGGAATGATTCGCAGATGTTGGTGGCCATCGGCCGCATGTCGGCGGACAGAGATTCCGGCACGCCGCGCACCCAATCCACCGCCGCATCCAAGGTCATCGCGCTGGCTTCGGCCAGGTTCAGCCCGCGCACATGCGGGGCCCGGGCTGCGGCGCTCAGTCGTGTGCCGCCACAGTCGGCGCATGGTCCCTCCTTGAGAAATCAAGCCACGCGCTTCAGACCTTTCTCGTCCTTGGCTTTGGCGAGCGCGTTCTCCACCGTGTATACGGCGTTGAAGTAGGTGAAATCGAGTTCGGCGAAATCGTCGCCTTTCTTCGGCTTGTAAAGAATATGCTTTTTGACGGCCGGCCCGTTGAATACGATGTCACGCTCTTCGGGCGTGAGCTCGCTGAACGGCACGTTGGTGCGCACGCCCATCGCGCCGCACACCTGCTTCATAAGGTCCCACATGAGCGAGCCCCATGGCAGCACCGCACCGTCGTCGATACTTTTCGACTCATCCGGCACCAGGGCCGCACGGTTCACTTCGCGCACAATGCCGGTTCCGGAGCAGGTCGGGCAGGCGCCGGCCGAGTTGAAAGCGAGCGATTCGGCGCCGGGCGCGTGGAATTCCTTGCCACAGCCAGCACAGGTGATGGGCAGTCCGGCCGCCACGTTCAGCGTCGACTCGTTGCGCGCCCCGCAATGCGGGCACACGTGCGAGGCGACGCGGGAGAACAGGAGCCGCAGACTGTTGAGCAGTTCGGTCATCGTGCCGAACGTCGAACGGATGCCAGGCACCGTGGGCCGCTGGTGCAGGGCCAGCGCGGCCGGCACGTGCAGTACTTCGTCCACTTGGGCGCGACTGGCCTGGGTCAGGCGGCGTCGCGTGTACGTGGACAGCGCCTCCAAGTAGCGCCGCGAACCTTCCGCATACAGCACGCCGAGCGCCAGCGAGCTCTTTCCCGAACCGGAGACGCCGGCCACGCCCACCAGTTCGCCCAGCGGAATGTCGATGTCGATGTTCTTCAGGTTATGCACGCGCGCCCCGCGCACTTCGATCGCCTGCGGCCGTTGATTGTTGGTCATGCTCGGCACCGCTCCGCCGCCGCGCTATCTGACCTCTGTTCAAGTGTCACGCCGTCACCTCTTTCTCGACTTCGCCCTTGGCTGCCGCCGCCTGAGCTTCATGGTCTCCAGTATCATCACGGCCAACGACGGCGGCCGAACGACGGACGAGAATCTTTCGTCTTGGGCACCGTCCGCCACCTGCAATTCGAACTAGCTGAACCAGCGTGACGATATTGTCGGCTATCGATCTGCCGTGATCGTAATGGACATCGTCGTCCGGAAGCACGTCACCTGTTCCGAGAGGAGTCGGCGGCGCGCTTTCATAAGGGCACACAATCCCAAGATCACACCCACAGATCAATACCGATCAATACTCGTACGTGATCGCGGGGTCGCCGATGGTCGGCGTCTGATCCAGTTTGAGGTTGGCCGAGCCGGCCGCGGTGGTCACGTCGTATTCGATGGTCACCGTGTCCTGAGGCGCCAGGGAGATGTCGTCCATGTAGGTCATATGGTCCTTGGCCTGCACCTGTGCGAAGGAACTGCCGTTCGACGCCGACACGTTGCTGACCTCGCCTCCGGCCGGCGTGTAGATGACCACGCGGTTCACCGCCACGCCTCCCTTGGCGTTCGCCGTGATGTATTCCGGCAGGGATCCGGCCTCGCCCGGCTGCAGGGTGTTGGTGAACGAATACGTAACGTGGTAGGTGTTGTCGCCGGTCCTCTTCACCGTCGACTTGCGCTGGATGTACCAGTCCATCTTCGAGGCCTGCATCTCGTTGGAGTAGACGCCGGTCACCGGGTTCTTCGCGTCGTTGGTGATCTCGCCGGTGACGCCGGCGCTGCGCAGCACCGCCTGATCCTCCTCGTGGAACGACCAGAAGTACAGGTGCCGCTGCTCGGCCATCCGGAGCATCGTCTTGGCGACGGTCATGAGCTTCTGCGTGTTCATGTCGCTGAACAGGTGGGCGACCGCCTGGGCGGCGGTCTCGCTGAAGTACTGGTCCTGAGCGGAGGGCGTCAGTTCCTTGTAGGCGCCGTTGAGCAGGAATTCGGCGGTGTTCGACCCGTTGAGCACGCGCCCGTCGGACAGAGTCACGTCGCCGGTGGCGCCGATCATCGCCTGCAGCGCGACGGGGTCGAGCGACATCACGCCGTCGGACGATCCGCCGAACGGAGCCGCCTGCCAGAACTTCTGGGCCATGGACGCGACGCGCGGGAAGTCCGGCGTGGACGAAAGATTATGAATGACTTGACCGAAGTACAGTCCGCTGTACAGCGTGCCGTCACCGTCCTGGTTGACGTCATCCAACGCGGCGTTGGAGGGGAACTCGGCATCCGCGTGGAACTCCCCCACCGCGATCTTGCCGTTGTCCGCGCTGAAGGAACCGGCCGAACCGATCAGGCCGCCGGTTCCGCGGATCTCGGAATTCGTCTGGGCAAGCAGCACGTAGTTGCGGGCGCCGTTCGCACCGAGGAAGTTCGGCAGCATGTTGAGCATGCCGCTCAGGTTTTCGGTCACCTGCGCCAGGGCGGCCATCTGCGTCTTGCCGTTCTGCAGCGCGTTGTTCACCACGCCGAGTTTGGCGTCGGGAAGATCCTGGATCGTCCTGGCCTGTGATTGCACGGACTGGTCGACCGTGGCAAGCTGCTGCGCCGCAGCGATGATCGGCTCCATGTTGAGCTGCCCATCGCCACTGGAGAGGCTGGCACCGGTCAGTGTGGTGACGACCTTGCCCAGCTGGGGCAGCGTGGTCTGCGCGAAGTCATCGATGGTACCGATGGCGGTGCGCGCCGTCTTCACGTCACCGCCGACCACGGGCATCTTCTCCGCCAGCGTCCACAGACCGCCGCTGACATCCTGCTTGGCGGCGGCCGCCTCCTTCTGGATGTAGCTCACGTCGGACAGCGCCTTGACCATGTCGTCGGTGGAACCGTCCTTGATGACCTTGGCCGCGTTAACGACATTGTTGAGGTGCGCTTTGGCGCTCATCGCCGACTTGTACAGTTTGAATCCGCTGAAGCCGGCCGCCGCGGCGCACACGACCAGCAACAGCAGTACGACAAGCAGCGCGTTGCGAACGCGATGGGTTGTCCTGGTGACCGTGCGTGCGTGTGATGGCATGGGCTACTTCCTTACGTTATGACATGTATCGATACTGGCTAGCTGCCCGGTTACGCTTTCGCTGGACGGGTAGCCCGGCGGACGGCACGTAGCAGTGCACGACGTGCACATCGCGTATGATGCCGGGGGTTGTCAGCGCGGCTGACTGGGGTGGCTGCGGACCGGTACCTGGACTTGCAGCTGCCCTCCGGCGATGCGTGTCACCTGCAGCGGGGAACGTCCGCTGCAGTTACGGCTATTACCGGCCAGCCGACAGCAATCGCTGGTTTAGTTGTTGGTCTTTTCCGGCTGGTCACCCGTTCCCATGAGCTGGCATGCACCTTTCAGCGAGTATCTCTCCTACCGCATGCCAGTCTACCCATGCCCGCGGGATAACCCAAAAAGCCTTGCAAGAATACCGAATTTCTTTACCTTTGGCCCTGATCGTTCGACGGCTCTCAAGACGGCGTAACCTCATCCAACCGGCCGATCCCCGGAGGCGGAACCAGCGGAATCCTCGTGACCGGGAATGCGATCGTTCCCGCTTGCGCGATGGCGGATGCGCGCAACGCCAACGACGCATCGACAAGCCACTGTATGGCACTCTCAAAATCCTTGCCACGTCCACCAGCTCACACCACGCCGTATACGAACTTCTTGTTCTCTTTCGCCAACTGGGAAGGAATTGAATCCCATACCTGATTGAGACGAAGCGTGGTGACGGCGGGACTATCACGCATATCAACATGTTTGGAGAAATCGTCACGATAATCGGAGACCAGACTATTCTGCAATTTACGAACCGCCGTGAAGTCAGGATTCGGCAGAGTACTGGCGAACGCTTCAACGATCTCCGGCATGCCTCCTGTATACATGAAATACCGCAGCCAAGTCATGACCCTGTCATGCATTACGTTAATTAGCGGAGAATCCTTGGACTCAAGCATTTCGGCCAAGGCATACTGTTTGCACGCATACAGGAATTCAACAAAAGACATAGGATACAGCTTGAGTCTACTGACCTTGCCAACCGGGAATGAAAACCCAGGATGCATGGCGATGCCAAGCGCCGATCCAGTGGCCAAGACGTCATACTCCGGGGCAGCTTCATTGAACATCTTCAGCGAAGTCATCGCCCTCGGCACCTCCTGTACCTCATCGAAGATGACGAGCGTATCCTCGGGAGTGATCCTAGTTCCGGACTCGATCGACAGTGCGGGAATCAGCCGTTCCACACTCAGATCCGCATCAAACAACATACGCATGTTGGCATTGTCGAAAAATGCGACACAACAGCAATACGTAAGGTACTTGACAATCTTTGATGGAGTCGTATACTCATATCTGTCAGGTACTTGACATAATTACTGAAGAGGATGAAAAAGACACACGACCAGCGACGCTTCGCTCGCTTCCTTATTAAAGGAGACCGGCATGAACATCACACATGACATGAGCAACGACCTCACCGAATACGACCCGGAATCCCGTCAAGTAGACGGACCGAACCCCATCGAAAACCGCATCAGCTCCTCCGCGGCCCGTGTTCCCGACATCATCAGCTGCACTTCCGGCATCACCGTCCAGGGCCGCCAACTCCACTCGTTCGCGTTCACCACGGACGCGGCCATCATCCGCAACACCAATGCCGACGCCATTCTCGCCGTATATCCGTTCACCGGCGAACCAGTCATCACCCAGGCCCTACTCACCGCGGCCCAGGCCCCGCTGTTCGTCGGCGTGGGCGGTGGCACCACCACCGGCCCGCGCGTCATCCAACTCGCCATGATGGCCGAGATGCAGGGTGCGGCGGGCGTGGTGCTCAACGCGCCGGCGCCGCCCTCCACGGTGTACGACGTGGCGCGCATCACGAACACCCCGGTCATCGCCACGGTCCTGACCTGCGATGACGAATTGGACGAGAAAATCGAGGCCGGCGCCTCCATCATCAACGTGGCGGCCGGCCGCAGGACGCCTGACGTGGTCCAGCAGATCAGGCAGCGTCACCCCTCCATCCCGCTGCTCGCCAGCGGCGGTTCGACCGACGAGTCCATGGCCGAAACCATCGTGGCCGGCGCGAACGCGCTGACCTGGACCCCGCCGAACGCGCAGGAGATGCAGCGCTCGATGATGATGCGCTATCGCGGCGAATCCACCGGCGACAACATGCAGCACTGACGTAAGGATTCCGAACATGAGCAGCACCAGCAACAACGCCGCCGTAACCGGAAACGACGCGGTCGACGACGTAATGGCCACGAGTCAATCGGCGGAGAACGGCACAAGCCACGACACCGCCGACGGCGATATCAAGAACGATGTTCTCAGCAGTTTCATCAGCATTGGCCGTATCATGGCGTATCGCGCGATACACAGACGGCTCGTCTCCCCCGGCGCCAAATCGCCGCGCGGCGAACATGCTTTCGACCCACGCCGTGGCCAAGGCCGCGTCTTGGCCACGCTCAGGGAATCCGACCAGACCAGCCAGAAGGACTTGGCCGCGATGTTCGGCATGAGCCGCCAGGCCATGGCCGAACTGTTGAAGAAACTGGAGGCCAGCGGTCACATCAGCCGCCGTCCATCCAGGCGGGACAGCCGCGTCATGATGGTCAGCCTCACCAACCAGGGCCGCAAGGCCGCCGATCTGCTGGGCAAAGCGCCCGACCAGACCTCCTCCATGCTGGACTGTCTCAATGAAACCGAGCTACAAACCCTACACGGCTACCTGCAGCGCATCATCGACACCTCCTCCGACGACCTACCGGCCTCGACCGCCGAGGATGTCAAAAAGTGTGAGCTGCTTATCGAACACCTCAAGCGCAGGCGAATGCCGACCGACCGCGCATAGTTTGCGAACAGCCCGCACGACTTGTGGCCGCATAAGCATGCGGCCACACAACAGTCCAGCCGCACAGTCATCCAGCCGCCCCTACAAACACACCCGATTCACCATTTGCACGACATCTTGCACCAAACCCTACTTTGAAATGCGGTATTTTGCACCAAAACCCCATTTTGAAATGCGGCATTCTGCACATACAAGGCAGAAAATGCTACTCCCATAAGGGATATTGATTTTCATCGACGAGGTGCAAGAGGCACCGGATGTAATGACCACGTCAAGTTTGATGTACCGGCGTCGCAATTCGGCGATTTGACGTTTCACCACATCTCGCTGATTGCGAAAAACAGCAAGTCGTGATTCGAGCGTGGCATCACCTTGCTTAGTCATATCAACAAAATCCTTGATCTCTGCGAGACTCATGCCCGTGGATTTCAGACATTCAATGAGATCAAGCAATTCAAGATCGCCGTCATCGAAGCATCTCCGTCCGAAACCAGTTCAAGCGATACCGGGCAAAAGACCTTGGCCGTCATAGTAGCGCAACGTATGTTCGGACAGCCCAGTCTTTCGCGACACCTGACCGATGGAATATCCCATGCCAACTCCTTTCCCTGCAGTCGAGCCAGTGTGAGTCCAGCCATATTCACGGATGTCCTATGCGGAACGGACACTCTTCGACTGCCTGAACCTTGCAGCCCAAACATGCATCAATCAGCACAAATCACAGACAGTGGGCCATATACAACGGCAGCTTGATGCGTTCTCCATCCACTTCGAGTTGGCGGGGATGCAGAACGTATTCCTTGCCCAATCGTTGGGCATACCTTTTGCGGAATTTGTCGAGCGAAGACACACCGTATCGTTTCGTGGATTTCACTTCGATCGGGCTGATGCGAGGCTTCATCGCGGCATTATCGTATTCCCGAACGATGAGGAAGTCTATTTCCATGGTTTTCGAGGCATCCGCCCTATCCAAGCGCGAGAAGAAATACAGTTTGCGCCCATTCGCCCGGAATTGCTGAGCCACCGCATTCTCCACCAGCATCCCTTCGTTGAGCGAGAGTTTATCGAACAGAATATCCCGGTACACATCATCCGGCGTTGTCTCTCGATCGGCAAACGCCTGCGACACCAGCAAACCGGTATCCGCCATATAGCATTTGAATGAATCGTTATCTTCGTACAATCCCAGCCCCACCAAAGGGTCAGTCGAATTACGGCACAGGTTCACCAAGCGGGCGTCTTCCAACCAGAAGAACGCCGAATCGTATTCACGAGATCGAGCCCCCTTATCGACCGATGCCAGAGTGAATCGTTTCTCATGCTTGGACAGCTGCCCTGGAATCTGAGCGAAAATGCCCCGCACGCGGCCGGCATCGCCATTGGCGAACTTGCCGATATCATCACTGTACAGCTGCAGGATGCCACGCTTGATCAAATCCACCTCGCCAAAATCGCGCTGCTCGACATAATCGGCAACCGCCTGCGGCATACCGCCCACCAGCAGATATTCGCGCCACAGCCTCATCGCTCGTTTGTGCAGCGCATCGGGCAACGGGACCAGACGCTCGAACGATTTGCGAATCGTTTCAGCAAGCAGCTCCTCCCCCATGGCCCAGCAGAACTCCTCAAAATCGAGCGGCCCCATGTCCATTTTCCGTTCCTCGGAGGGGATGACGATATTCGCCACATTCCTCTTGATGGAGATCAGCGAACCAGTTTCCACATAGTCATACCGGCCATCCGCAACCAGATATTTGATGAGCTCCCTCGCCGCCGGATACCGCTGCACCTCGTCGAAAATAATCAACGATTCACGCTCGTACAGTCGCTTGCGGTAATACGCAGACAACAGCATGAAAAATGTGTCAAAGTCATCACGCTGGTTTTCGAAGATGTCGCGAACGTCGCGCGGCAAACGTGTGAAATCGATGAGAATATATGACTTGTACTGAGTGCGGCCGAATTCCTCGACAATGGTGCTTTTGCCCACACGGCGAGCGCCTTCGATGAGAAGAGCCTCACGCCCACCCGCTTTTTGTTTCCATGCGATCAGCTTATCCAGCATCTTGCGCTTCAACATGAGCAATCACCTCATTACACGAAAACAACAGTATAGGCATATGCTATTCTACACGAAAACAGAAGTATAGAGATGGCCGATTCTACACGAAAACAACGGTATGGAAACATGCACCGAACCGGCTCACCCCCAATCTCTCCCCCATCACACCGGCGGCCTGTTCGATTGTGCGGTTTTGTGCGAATGGCTCACACGGTTCTTAGTGAGAACCGTTCTCTGCGCACCTGACCCTAGAACCGGATCAGCGCCTTGATGACCTTGCGCTGGTCCATCGCCTCGTAGGCGTCCTGGATATGGTCGAGGTCGTACTCGGCGGTGAACACGCGGCCGGGGTTGATCTCGCCCTTGAGCACCGCGTCCAGCAGACCCTCATCAAGGTCATAGTGGCGCACGGGAGCCGGGCCGCCCTTGATGCCGATGTTGCCGTAGAACGTGCCTTCGGCGCTGATCTCCACGTCGTGCGGCAGGCCCACACGACCAATCACGCCACCGCGGCGAATCAGGCCAATCGCCGTGTCGAAGGACTGCTTGGAGCCCACGCATTCGAGAACTGCGTCCGCACCATAGCCGCCGGTCATCTCCAGCACCTTGTCAATAGCCTCTTGGCCACGCTCGGGCACGATATCAGTCGCACCGAATTCGCGGGCGAGCGCCGCGCGATCCTCGTGACGGCTCATGGCAATAACGCGCGTGGCACCGCGCATCTTGGCGGCAATCACACCGCACAGGCCAACTGCGCCATCGCCCATGACCACGGCGGTGTCACCGGGCTTGACCTCGGCAGAAACCGCCGCGTGATAACCGGTGGACATCACATCGGAAATGGTCAGCAGCGATGCGAGCTGCTCATCGGAATAATCTTCCGGTGAACCGGGCACCTTGACCACGGTGCCGTCCGCCTCGGGCACACGCAGGTATTCGGCCTGACAGGCGGAGAAGTAGCCGCCGTGCGGGCACACGGATTCGAAGCCGGCCTTGCATACCGGGCACTTGCCGCAGCTGTATGGGAATGGCACAACCACGAAATCGCCGGGCTTGACGGATTCGACCGCCGCGCCAACCTCTTCGACCACACCGATGGACTCGTGACCCACCTGGCTGTGTGCGGCCTGTCCGCTCAGCCCACGGAAGAACCACAAATCAGAGCCGCACACGCACGTGCGCACCACGCGGATCACGATGTCATCATCCTGTTCAAGCATCGCCTTCGGCACTTCTTCCACGGTCATCTTGCCAGGCTCCACGAAAATCGCAGCTTTCATGGTTTCAGACATACGTTCATAACTCCTTGTTTTCCGGCATCGAGCGCTTAAGGCCCGTTATCCTCGTGTTCTATTAAACAATAATCGCCTTGCATTAACCAATAGCCATAAACCATGTTTCGCCATACCCATGAGGTATGGCAACAACCGAGCAATTCACTGCGATAGGCCAATATCCGAGATACGCTCACTGTTCGATTCGTCGCCATGAGTAATCTGGAGAACCGGCGATGGAACCCGCCTGAACTCGTTTCGAACCGCACACTGCTGATAGTTCCTACACACGATTTGATATTGCATGGAATCGTTGTGTCTTCAGCAGGATTCAGCGGTTTCAGGAAAGGCTATTATGGATTCGCAATCCCCATCCGCAGGTGCCCGGCCGATTACGCACACGACCACTCCCCCGGCGCGCAAGCTCCCCGATATTCATCTTGATATTGTGTTGGTCGTCTTCTGCGGCGGTGCGATCGGCACCGCTATCCGCTATGCGTTCGCACAGATTCCCGCGGCTGGCAGCTTCCATACCGGCACGTTTGTGGCCAACATGCTGGCTTGCTTCTGCTATGCAGGGTTGACCGCTTACTTGGCCGGCGCTTCCCGGTTCGGCGCACGTTCCAAAGAACTTGCCAGTCGCGGACTCGGCATGGGCGTATGCGGTGGTTTGTCTACGATGTCGACACTCGCGCTGGAAGGTTTTACCGCAATCCGCGACGGTCAGGTGGCGGCCGGCATTGCCTATCTACTGGTGACGTTCGCGCTGGGTCTGGTTTGTGCGTCTGCCGGCGTGTGGGCAGGAACGCATCTGGCCGGCTCCTCGAACGTATCCGCCGAAGCGTCCGCTGATACGAATGCCGCTACGACCAGCAAGGGAGGTAAGGCGTGATGACCGTATTCCTACCAATCTTGGTCTGCCTGTGCGGCGGCGTAGGCGCCTCCTGCCGCTATCTGCTTGACGTGACCATCAAAACGTACTGGCAGCGCGCATTCCCACTTTCCACGTTCACCATCAATCTCATCGCCGGATTCCTAGCCGGTTTGGTCGCGGCGCTGGCACTCGGCGGGACACTTGATGAACCATGGCGGCTAGTGCTGGCCACCGGTTTCCTCGGCGGCTTCTCCACGTTCTCGACCGCAATCAACGAAATGGTGACGCTCTTCCGCAAACACCGCTACCCCACCGCAGCGGCCTATCTGGTGCTGTCGCTGGGTGTGCCGGTCGTTGCTGCGGCCTGCGGTTTTCTCGTCTGACCGCCACGCCGATTCCCGACGCGGTCAGCGGTATCATTGCGAGGTCGAACGTCACAGGTACATCCGGGAGGTATATGGGCATGGCGAACAATGGAGCGGATGTGAAGCCGAATCAAGGTGTGGGCGCCACAAATACCTCGACCACAACGAATACTGCGGAAAATACCGCGGGCACGGCAACCCCGAAGCAAAATGGACTCGCCGTGCTGGGCAAGTATGTGGGTGTTTCCGCCACGCAGACCATTGTGGAGTATGCGACGTTCGCCATTCTGCACTTGATCGGCGTACCCTCACAGATCGCCAACGGCATCGCCGTGGTGTGTTCGGCGACCTACAACTTCGTGATGAACCGCAACGTGACATTCAAATCGTCCAGCAACTTCACCCGTTCCGTGGCGCTGTTCGTGCTGCTGTGGATCTGGAACTTCACGTTCAGCACGCTGCTGATCGGCTGGATGCCGGGTGCGACCGGGCTGAGTCCATATGTGGTGAAGTTCATTGCGATGGCCTGCCAGTTCGGCTGGGGTTATCCGTTGTGCAAGTACGTGATTTTTAGGTGACACATTCCAATTGCTCACTGTCGTTCGCCTTCGCCTATTTGTATTTGGAGCGCTTATCAGAAGAACAGCATCGCAACACCTGCAGCGAAGCACATGAGCAGAATCGATGTCAGGAAGCTGGCGAGCATCGGCTTCTTGCCCTTGGAAGCGATGGCCTTGAAGTTCACGTTGATGCCGAGCGCGGCCATGGCCATGCCGAGCACGATGTACGCAAAGTCCACGAGCTGCGGGGTGATGGAGGTGACGAACGGTACGAAGGTGCCGATAATCGAAGCGCCGATGAAGCCGAGCATGAACCACGGGAAGGCCACGGTCTTCTTGCCGGTGCTCTGAACCTCGGAATGCTTCTTCTCCCACCAGATGGCGATGATGATGGCCGCGAACACAAGCATGAGCACGCGGGAAAGCTTCATGATGGTGGCGATGTCCACCGCGCCGAACGCGTCGCCGCCCGCAACCGCGTGGGCGATTTCGTGCAGGGAAGCACCGGCGGTGATGCCCAGCTGGTCCTTGGTCATGCCGGTCAGCGGGCCGAGCGCGATCTCCAGCAACGCGAACACAGTACCCATAATGGCTACGATGGCCACGGCCATGGTCACGTCGTTGTCCTTCTCGTCCTGCTTGTCCTCAGGCACCTTGATGGAACCGGCCAGGCCCATGACGGCGGCCGCACCGCAGATGCCGGTGCCACCGGCGGTCAGGATGGCGAGCATCGGGTCGACACCGAGTTTGCGGGCGATGGCATAGCACACGATGATGGTCAGCGTAACGACCACAGCGGCGATCGGCAGACACTTGATGCCCTGCGTGAACAGCACGGCGAGGTTGAGCTTGAAACCGAGCAGGATGATGCCGAGGCGCAGCAGCTTGTTGGAAATCAGGCCAGCGGCGTCCTTGACGCCTGCCTTGCGGCCATCATTGGAACCGACGTAGGCACTGCGGATCGGGAACTGGATGATCATACCGATGAGCAGCGCGATGATGAGCGCGCCGAACAGGCTGAATCCGGGGAACTGCTTGAGCCAGGAGGCGAACAGCGAGGCCAGCAGAGTCAGAACACCAATGAACAGCATGTCAACGGTGGCAATGCGCTTCCACCATTTTGTACAGAACTCTCTCATGATGTCTATTGAAGCTCAAGCGTTTACATCGGTCAAATCATTGCAACCAATACATATCATCGATTTTGTCGATACCTAATTGATCTCCCTCTGATGAGAGAGGTGGCCGCCGCAGGCGGACGGAGGGAGAGAAACAACGTTCGCAACCTCCCCTCAGTCGACTATCTGACTACCCGCGCAGCGCAGCAATAATCGTCTCCGCCAACTCCCGCTGATCGTGCGTCAGACCGGATCTCGGCACCAGCGCATAGAACCGCCGCACAAACTCATCGCCAAGCTCCCGCTGCACCGGCACGCCCGCCGGCACGGCGGCTTCCGAAATCAACGACTGCCCGAACCCGGCGGACAGCGCCGCCACAATCGCCGCATTACTGGACACTTCCATCGTGCGTGCAGGCACAACCTGAGCGGTCTTGAAATACAGATCCGTGTAATACCGCACGCCGGAACCGTGTTGGCGCACCATCCACGTCAGGCTCCCCCGCCAACACCAGCCGGTCCTCGCACAGGGTGACGCGGTCCACCGAATCGTTCACGATCGGCTTTTCCACCACGCCGAGCTGCACGGCCTTCATGCTGGCCTGTTCGAGAATCGCATCCGAGTTCATCACGTGTACAGCGAAGTCGAAACCGTCCATGTCCCGAGCCATCACCGGCAACGCCTTCGGCAGCAGAATCGCCGCGGTCGTGTGCGAGAACGACACGGCCAGCGGCTCACGCGCCTCCTGCACGCGGGCGATCTGCTCACGCGTATCCCGCCATAATCCGTCGATGCCGATGGCAGTCTGGTACAGCATCCGCCCGGCCTGTGTGGGCGTCACGTCACTTTTCGCATTGCGCACGAACAGCGGCGCGCCGACCATCTGCTCCAATTGGGCGATACGCGACGACACCGTCGACTGCGATACCTTCAGCTCATCGGCGGCCAGCGTGAACTGACCCACCTCGTATACGGCGACCAGGGTTTCGAGCAGAGGGAACATGGTTTAACTGTACGCTGTATGATGCACGAATATTTCAATTAGCTTGGGCGTAGCCCTAGGCCACGGACCTGGACCACCCTCAGTCTCGCTTCGCGAGCCAGCTCCCGCCAGCGGAAGCCCAATGGCTTTCACATCACTATGCCTCGCGCAGTTTTGCGAGCTGCGCCTTGGCCTTGTGGAGTTTGGCATAGATCTCGTTGCGCTGGGCCGGGTTCTTGACGCGCTGATGGTCACGAGTGAGCTTGTCCACTTCGGATTCGAGCCGAGCAATTTCAGTATGGCGAATGATGCGCGCATCCAGATTCTCGACCTCCGGCGTACCCAAAATGGTCTGTGAGCACAGCGATGCCCACAGCTCATCAATAGTAGAGCCGGCCAGCTCCAGCTGGGCCTCCCCCGCCGGCTGCCAGTCGCCGGCATATACCTGATAGATCGGCGTGTGCCCGGCACGCCCCGGTATGGCGCGGCGCACGGCGAACGCGCATTCCTCACGCGTGCTGCCCTCGAACGGCACGTCGCGTACGCACACGAACACGATGCCCGATTTGCGCTGTCCGGCGATCAGGTCGATGACTTCGTTCGGTATGCCGGTGGCTTTGGCCGTAAGCTTCAGTCCGATGACCAGCACTTCCGGGATCAGTTTGCCGTCCGCAAGCCCCGTGTTGGCCGACCGGGCCAACGCCAGCATGGTGATGGATTCGATCTCGTTCACCAATCGCTGCTTGAGTTTGCCGGAAATCGGCACTTTGCCTACGAACAAGGCTTTCGGCAGTGTGCCTTTGGCTTCGGGAATCGCCGTGGAAACGGGCAGTCCCAGCGAAATTGCGGATACAGAACCACAGTGAGCGGCCTGTGCACCAGTCATCATCGACCTTCTTTCCCGGCCTGCCATCAGTGTCATATCCTCGCAGTGCAGCAGTCCGTTTATCTATTGAAAAGCAACACTAGCGCATCCAGGCCGGAAGTCGTGGTACATATCCATATCCTGCTGCGGTTATAGAAAATCCCCTCCGAGTTTCCTCGAAGGGGATTTCCTATAACGCTAGTTCAAGCGAAGATTCTTGTCTGATGAAAATCAGGCGAGGATCTTGGTCACACGACCGGAGCCGACGGTGTGGCCACCTTCACGCACAGCGAAGGTCAGGCCTTCCTCCATAGCGATGGGCTGAATCAGCTCAACGGTGAAGGTAGCGTGGTCGCCCGGCTGAACCATCTCGACGCCTTCCGGCAGCTCGATGACGCCGGTGACGTCGGTGGTGCGGAAGTAGAACTGCGGACGGTAGTTGGAGAAGAACGGCGAGTGACGGCCGCCTT
>OHAF01001466.1_pt1 | contig 21358 bp, 13 predicted proteins | sample 1577041 | NCBI WGS metagenome assembly OHAF01 (sample SAMEA3541495, study PRJEB24748) | human gut metagenome | biome: human gut; feature: human-associated habitat; material: faeces | place: China | collected 2012
CATCTTCGATGCACTTTACCGTGCCGTCGGGGAACTTCTCATAATGCAAATTATCATCACCGAGGAATATAACAGTATCGTTCTTTATTTCCTTAGCTTTCAGCTTGCCATCCTTGACCATCTGCTGTTTTTCGGCTCTGATACGCTCCAACAGCACAGAAGCAGGCTCATCGTTCGGATCTTGCGGAACGAGCTTGCCCCTGATCGCAAGGTCAAGGATTTTCTGTCTTAATGCTTTTGTATCCATTATTCATCTACCTCGCCGATAAGACTTTCAAGCTGTGCAACGGCACTTGCGATATTCTCCGATTTGGTTTTTATCGTTTCAAGAAGCTCCGTCAGCGTATAGTCATCGCTTGTATTCACAGACTTAATCCAGCTTATATCAAGGCTTGTCCTATCTCGCTCTAAAATATCGTCGTATGAATATCTGCGCCATCTGCCGTTCGGGTTTTCCTCGCTCCATGTTTCCTGTCTTGCGGAAATATCCTCAGCGTGATAACACTCCACAAATTCATCGAAGTGGCTTTCTTTCAGCGGATTGGTCTTGCCGAAGGACGGCATTTCGGAACGGAGATCGTATATCCATACTTCCTTAGTATTGCCCTTATTGGCAGTACCTCTTGTGAAGAAAAGCACATTGGTCTTTACACCCTGGGCATAGAAAATACCCGTAGGCAGACGCAGGATCGTGTGCAGATTGCATTTCTCCATAAGGTCACGGCGTATCTTTTCACCGTCACCGTCTGCAAAAAGCACGTTATCAGGCAGAACGACGGCAGCACGGGCATGACCTGATTGATTTAGGCTTCTGTAAATGTGCTGTAAGAAGTTGAGCTGTTTATTGCTTGTGGGGAAAGTAAGGTCATCACGGGTAGCACGTTCACCGCCTTTTTTCGTACCAAACGGCGGATTCGTCAGTACAACGTCATAGCCTTTCATCTGCTTGCCGTAATTTGAGAGAGTATCTCCCAAGTAGATCGCACCACCAATATCATGAAGCATTGCGTTCATAAGTGCAAGCCTATGGGTATCGTGAACAAGTTCACAGCCTGTAAATGCCTGTGTACGCTGGAATTCCTGCTCATCGACCGACAGATCAAACAGATCATCGGTATGTTCCTTGACGTAGTGGTCGGCAGCGATCATAAATCCGAAAGTACCGCAGGCAGGATCATTACAGCGTTCACCGGCTTGCGGAGCGATCAGCCTTGTCATTACATTGATAAGCACACGGGGTGTGAAATACTGTCCTGCTCCCGACTTCTTTTCGGTAGCATTCTTCTCCAACAGTCCTTCATAAAGGTTGCCCAAGCCTTCTTCCTTTGCACTGTACCAGTCAAACTGGTCAATAGTGGTGATGATTTTTTCAAGGTTTTTAGGCTCATCAATGTTAGTCTGTGCGCCCTGATAAATCTCACGCACACGACCTTGACAGTTCTCTCCGAGATGTTCCAAAAGCTCCTTGTAGAACTTCTTCAGCTCAATACCTTGTTTTGAAAGCAGCTTATCCCAGCGATATTCTTCGGGGATAGCCTTTTCGGTATCGGTTTCCTTACACATCTTCAAAAATAGTATATAGGTAAGCTCCGTAACATACTGCTGATAGGTGATACCATCATCACGCAGTACGTTGCACAAATTCCAAAGTTTCGCAACAATTTCCTGATTATTCAAGCTACGATTCCTCCATCGTCATATAAGTATTGGTTCAGTTCCATAATAACTTCATGGAGCTGTCCCTCAAATCGGCGATCAATGCCTTTGAATCCGCCGTTATTCTTGAAAGCACCCTGTTCAAACATCTGCTCATCAAGTACAGCTTCTTCAAGCATGACCTTTTCTATACGTTTCAGCCAGTCAAGCTGAACCTTGTTAAACTTGTGGTTCTGTCTCAGCTTCGCAAAGGCATTTTTAACTCTTGTTTCATGGCTTATCAGCGCTGAGCCGATAGCCTGCTGCCGAACAAATGCGATAATATCCGCAACAATATCTTCGTTTGTCATTTCATTCCAAGCTGTGTTGAGCTGCTTTTCCGTGAAATCATGACGGTCAAGCTCTATTTTCAGCTCTTTGAGAGTAGCCCTTGTCAGCTCAGAGGGGCGAGTGCATACGATTTTGAGTGCATTTATCTCACTAAGGTTCTCCACAACAAACTTCCTGAATGCTTCAATATAGTCTTCGGGTTTGCTTGCCTTGCCGTAACCTCTTTCATGTGATATGACCTCATCATCATGATCGTCTATTACAACGGGACGCTTTCTATGTGTTCTGTCTTTATCAAGCACAGCAAATGCCTCCGAGCATTCCAAAGCTCTCTTTGTGGAGTCGGCAACTTTGCCATCGTTCAGCTCTTTTGAAAAAGCATTAAGGTCTTTACCGCCTGTCAGGTATATGAACTGCTCCAGAGCCTTTGCACTGATCTTTCGGCTTTTCCTTTGCAGTTTGGCAATAATCAGACTAAGCTGATATGCCTGTTTGTCCTTCTCGACAACTCTCAAACCGTTAAGCAAGTCCTCAAAGGTAGTCTGGGGGTTTGGTGTAACAGGCTTCATATTGCTTACAGGCTCTAAGGTTTCATAGACACCTACGGGATCATAGATCTCAAAGTGGTCTTTGTCTATCTTGCTACACAATCTCGTAGCTCTGCCGAGCATCTGCTCAAACAGGATACGGGACTTGATACGGCGCATAAATACAAGATTAACGATCTCAGGCACATCAATACCTGTTGTCAGCAAGTCAACAGTAACTGCTATTTTCGGATAGGCTTCGTTCTTGAATTGCCGTATTGCTTCAAGTATCTTCTTTTTGTTGCCACCCTCAATACTTCCGGTGATTTTCTTTACAACATCATTATCAATGCCATATTTCGAATAAATATCTTTGAGTATCGTTACAATAAGGTCAGCATGTTCATCATCAACAGCATAGATAAGCGTTTTGCCCTCACCGTCAGGATTGAAGTCCATAGCGATTTCATTAAATACGGCTAAATTGAACTTTTCAGTAATTACGTCCTTATTGAATTTATCTATTTCAAACTTCATATCATCCTCAAGCTCATCGCTGTTGAGAACTTCGCCCGTGTTCGGATCGTAGATAGCGAGCGTTTCGCCCTTTTTGTATTCAATGCCGTTATCACGGAGCTTGGTGTGAATATCGTGCGGAGCATCGTGATCGACAAGATAACCGTCAATGACAGCTTCTCTGTAAGAGTATGTAAACACGGGCTTTCCGAATATCTCTGTTGTATGCAGAGCAGGGGTAGCCGTCAAAGCGACCTTGACAGCATCGAAATACTCTATAACAGTACGATATTTGCTGATATAATCTTCCTGATTACGATACAGCATTTCATCATCGCTAAGTTCTTTGTCGAGTGTATAGCCCCTATGAGCTTCATCAATAACGATCAGATCATAATCAGAAACGGAAGGCATTGTATCATCGTCACTGTAAATTATACGTTTTACAAGGCTTTGCACCGTAGCTATATGTATTTTTGTTTCCTTATCTATTTCTTTTTCATCAAGCCCTTTAATGTTGTATATCTCATCAAGGGTCATTAAGTCTTCTATCTTGACTTCTTTAAATACATCAGCCGCCTGCTCGCCGAGTGCTGTTCTATCAACAAGGAAAAGGATACGCTTAAAACGATTGCTTTTGATAAAACGGTATATCATTCCGAGAATAGTTCTTGTTTTTCCGGTTCCCGTAGCCATGGAAAGCAATGCTGTTTTCTTTCCTTCAACGATAGCGTTTTCGGCTGCTTCAATAGCTCTTATCTGGTATTCACGCAGATTCAGTCCGTCAGGATCACGTAATAGATCAAACGGGGTATTCTGCAGTACCTGATTTGCTGCAGTAATATCTTTATTGAGCATTTCTATAAGTCCATCAGGACTAAACCAACCTTGCAGCGCTTTAGGCGTATTTGCACCGTCACGCAGATCAAGAAACCATATTCCAGATTTCTGTTCTATCTGTTTGAGATACTTTCTGCCATTAGTAGCAAAAACGAATGGGACTTTATAGCCGTTCCAATCATTGATAACATACTGGTCATGCTCAGATTTTATCATACGGGCGTAATCCTTGCACTGATAATCGATAACAGATGGGATATCTACACTTATTTTCTTTGCTTCAATAATAGCGACAAGTTTAAGTCCTACAAACAAAGCATAGTCTGCATAGCCGCCCCTAGTTACCGTAGAATCAGTTGGAAATTCAGCAATAGCAATATTACGTCCTTTTTGCGGTCTTGTTCCTTTGGAATATCGGAGATCGTTTGTATCAACTTCCCAACCATATTTTCTAAGCTGGTCGTCAATAATAATGCGTGTTTCGGCTTCGGAAAGCTCCATTGCCTCTGTAACTTCTGCCGATTTGTCGGCTCTGTCCTTTGCAGACGAACCCTCCGTAGCTGTTATAACAGGTTCAGCTTTAGCAGCGTTTGCGAGCTGTTCCTCTAAGTCCTTTATAATGCTTTCATAATCAGGGACAGGCTTATTTTCCGGCATAACAAAATCAGGTGCTTGGAAGTTGTAGTCACCATAGACCTCCATGAACCATACAGCAAGCCTGAATGCCATTCTAAGCAAGGATTTTGCGGTATCAACAGAATCTTCGTATTTATGAACGGCATCATTACGCTTCATCCTGAGAGAATAAAGTATATCATCAATTCTGCCGCCACGATCTATAAGCCCTTCACGTTTCAGGATTTTTATTCTATTGGCGTGGGTATTATCATAATCAGGCTCATCAAGCCCTTCATTTGCAAATATCTCCTGTACAAGACGTTCAGCAAACATTCCGAGTTTATAAATACAAGCATTAGGATCATTATATAGATAACTTTCAGCAGTTTTTCCGATTTTCGCAAGAGTTTTCCAATACTTGTTCAAAAATTCAAAGTTCGATTTCATGGTTATTCACCTCCATCTTTATGAACTTCCCATAATACGGTATTATCAGAAGTTACACCTAGTAATGTTATAGCACAATCTGCACAAATAGTCAATGATTCGACGGGCGTTTTTCTAAATATTTCACCGAGGACTTATAAGTCTAGTATGGGTAAAAAAATACGGCTACTGCATCTTTTACAGTAGCCATCGCTTATTTATTCAGAACATCGCTCATATTCAGCAAAGCACCTGCTTTTTCATCAGACAACCTGCGATAATTCTCAATCAAGTGCCGTTCATTTTCCGTAAGATAGGTGCATTCGGTATCATCATTGAACATTTCAGCAAGTGAAGAACCGAGAGCGACTGCCAGACGATTCAGCGTTTCAATGGTGGGCTGCCGTGTGCCTTCCTCGATGCCCTTGATATGGTGTCCCGACACTCCCGTAAGCTGTGTAAGGCGGTACATAGACATTTTCTTATCTTCCCTGAGCCCCCGCAGTTTCTTACCGACTTCCATAAAACCGCCCCTTTCGTTTTGGTTACTATTATTATATACCTTATTGGGCTATAAAATAATATCCGTGTGGGCTTGAATATATGGACATTTAGGTGTATGATATATAGTAACAAAAGTGAATAGGAGCTGTTGCAATGAATATTTACACAGTTTGCTTTTTCGGGCGTAGATACATAGAGCGTGGAACGGAGATAGAAAAACGCCTTGACAAGCTCCTGCATGACCTGATAACGCAGAAAGAGTATTTGACTTCCTGATCGGACGGGACGAAGAATTTGACTTGCTTGCTTCTGCTGCCATTAATAGAGCTATCCGCAGTTACAGTTACGGCAACACCCATTTTACACTCGTCCTCCCATATATGAAAGCGGAGTATCGTGACAACGAAAAGGAGTACCTTGACTATTAGATGAAACCGAGGTGTGTGCTGAATCGTTCGAAACTCACCCAAAGTCGGCTATCCAAGTCCGCAACCGGAATATGATCGACCGAGCAGACCTTGTGGTATGCTGTATACAGCACAAAAGTGGCGGAGCTTATGCAACGATACGCTATGCTGAGAAACAGGGCAAGAAGATAGTGAACCTTGCAGACGAAAACTGAATAGGCATCTGAAAAGAAAAAACAGGGCTATGCCTTCCGTACACGGTCACGGAGGACATAGCCCTTTCTTTATGCTGTGATTATATCAGTCCTGAATCTCCTGCATCATAGTCGCACCGTCCTTGAAGCCGACCTTGTAGGCAACTTTCATCTCAGCGGCAGAAGTCTCACTCACGCAGTCAAGGAGCTTGTGAAACACATCAATCTGCTCCTCACTCAGCGAATCTTCAAAGGGGATACAGATCTTGTTGAACTCATCAGAGAATTCGGCGGAGTGGATTTCACTCTGGCGGTAGACTTATAGTCCTTGCTTTTTTCGACAAAGTGTGATATAATCATAGAAGAATTACAGAAAACATGGGCAAATCATTTTTGTGATAATATTGATGCGATTTTTAAATTGAATGCCCTTTAATAGTAATCTGAGTAAGCGTAAGTGATGCAATGCTTTATCATTGATAATCATATTACTATTAGGTAATTAAGGGAGGATATATATGATTAAAAAGGTCATTTGGAAAGATGATAAGAAAACTAAAGACATGATCTCACAGTTGATAAATGACAAGAAACTGTTTCCTGTTTTTGGATCAGGATTTACAGCGAAATGTAAAGCTAAAAACGGAGTTGTCCCATCTGGAAAAGATATGATTACATATATGATCGAATTTCTCTCGAAAGCATATAATAAACCTGCTGAAAGTTTTCAAGGTAGAAATTTCCCGGATTTATGTACACTTTATAGCAAAAAGAGTACTATAGATGAGAAATTTGATTATTTCTCAAGCAATTTCACAGAAGTCATAATTGAGGAAAAGAAAAAACGGTTTTTATCTTTATTTACACAATATGTTTATACGCTAAATATTGACGACGGAATTGAACATAATTGTTCTCAATTTAATGTTCTTCTGCCAAACACAGAAATATTTGATAAATACATTGAGAAGTATACTACAGTGTTTAAATTACATGGCGATGTTAGTTTCTACTTAAAAAATATAAAAAATGAAAGAATCATATTCAATAAGAAAGAATATATAGAAAGCATCAAGAAAAACGGAAAGATGCTAGCAAAACTTAAAGAGGACTTCGCGGATAAGAACATAATCTATATCGGATGTAGTTTAGATGACGAACCTGATTTATTGTCAATTGTAGCTGAGGCTGCAAAAGAACGATTAGCTGAAAGTCAAGCCTTTTATATTACAAGGCGAGACATTGATGAAGAAATGCAGGATTTACTTGAAGAGTACGGAATTACCACAATTGTGAAAATTGAAAATTACATTAGTTTTTTTGCTGATATTATTTCACTTTGTTCTGGTAAAACTAACAGCACTGACTTCTTTGACAATTATCATGAACCTGAATTTGTTAGACTGGGTAAAGAAGATATTTCAATTGACACACTATTAAATTCCAACAGTATAGTTCCATCGCCTTTTGAAGGAATAATCAATTTGCCACCATATTATATTAAAAGAGACATTTCAGACGATGTTCTTTCTTCGCTAAAATATCATTCTCCAATACATATTATTTATGGAAACAGAATATCTGGAAAAACATTTGTGTTAATAGGACTAATGGATTTAATACAAGACAAATCAAGATACTATTTCCCTTCAAATGTTAAGATCTCGGATGAGCGCATTAACGCCCTATTAGAAAAGACCAACTGTGCTTTTATATTTGATACAAATACATTAGATGAGGAGCAATTGCAAAGACTAATAAAGATGAAAAGCAGTGTAGCTCGTAAAGGAAACTATGTTGTACTAACTATTAATACATCAGAAAGAAATGGAATTGATCTTATTTCTACAAATAATAATTATGGTTTCACAAAAGTTAGAAATGTTTTTTCAGGAAATGAAATTGAACAGTTAAACAAGAAATTACAGATATACAATCTTCCAACTTTCATCAATAAAGAAACCATTACCAATCCTCCTAAATCATTCCTCGTTTCGAGGACAATATTGGATAATCTTTACATGATTTATGTGAATCAGACTAAATTTAAAAGTGAGAAAAATCTTCCTGATTTCTTAACATTATCCAAAAAATTATCCTCCAAAAAACTCGCACTATTAATCATATTAGCAACAAATAAGAAAATTTCATCTTATGAGTTATCTTATTTTGATATACGAGAAGAAGCGACCGCTTTAGTAAAAGAATATCCTGCTTTGTTTGAAATTGGATATGATAGGTATGCGTTACCAATTATTGATTCTATATACAAATTTGATACAAACTCGAGGTACTATCTTCTGAAGTATTTAGGCGATTTCTCAAATAGTCAAAAGAAGTACGATTTAATTGTAAATTCATATAAATATATCTATAAATGTATAAAAGAAAAGGAAAATGATTTTATTGTCCCTCGAAAAATGCTTTCATATCTAAGGTTTGATATTTTAAGTGATATATTTTATAAGAATAATAATTCAACAACTGACTTGATAAAATACATCTATGAAAAATTTGAAGATGAATTAAATGTTAGTCCACAGTTCAAGCATCAACGCGCCAAAAGTATACTATGGCGTTTTAATGACGATCTTTCTAGTATGCAAGAAGCTACAAAATACATTGAACTTGCGAGATATGATACAGAAAACATACTTAAATCTCACCCAAATGATAAACTTGAAATATCATTGGAGCATATTAAGTATACACAATCAATTATTTATGGAAGAATATGTGCTCTTGAAAAATACTCTAACTCTGATACAATAAGAATAGCTATAAAATACTATCTTGAAGCTCTTACTAGCGAAAATAATAAATTAGAATTAGATGATATTCGCGAAAAGAAAACTTATAAGTATATTTATGCTGATCTTCAATCATTAATCGAATATGTGAACAACAATTCGCAAGACTATTCTGATATTATAAACAATTGTCGTATGCTTGAATCACTCATAAAATGAATTACTACATGCTATATTACTTGTTGTATATGGTACACTAGAGCTCTACTGGAAATAAGGGCGATACCTAAGTGTTGTTAGGTATCGCCCTTATTCGTTATTATAATGAATATTCTTGTCGGTAGGTACTGCTACTGGTATAGTGTTACTATTTGGAACGGGGATAGTAATATTAACATTAGAATGACCTAGCAGCTCGTTGACAGTTTTTGCGTCGAAACCGTTCTCAATACAAACGGTAGCATAAGTGTGGCGAAACAGATGAAAATTGACCTTGCGTATACCGCACTTTTTCAGTACGGATTTAAATCTGTTCTGAATGGTTCCCGGTTCTGTTGGCTTGTACATTCCCGATAAAATGAAGTTGTTTTCGCTCAACTTTATTTAGAACGGGTATGCCTTTCTTTTCAATCTTTGGCATAGAAATGTTGTGCAAAGGGTTACGCAAGCCGTACTCCTGCTCCGCATACTTTGCGACAGAACGTATTGCAACAATAATATCGTGAACGGTTTTTGACGATAAACCTCCCTTACCGTTGGCTCTGCCGTTTTTCAGAAGATATTCGATAAACGTATTGATTTTGGGAGTATTAAGCTCCGTATATTTGATTTGCTTGAAATAGGGGATAATATGCTTAGTCACTATCTTCTCATAGCAGAAATAGCTGGATTCTTTAACACGCAGTTTAGCGCTGCCGAGCCATTCAAGCGATAATTCATGCAAGGTTTTACCGCAAACGACAGGTGAATACTTTTCAGAAGTCGTATACGCATAAAGCATCTTTTCTTTAAGCTCCGTAAGATTTCTTGAGTACAGATATCTATACTTAAGATTTCCGTTATCATCTCTTCCAAACGGAATACGCCCCTCGAAACGTCCGTCTTTTCTCTTGTAAATGTTCATTGTATTTTTCATTTTATCGTCCTCCTCGTACTGAAATTCTGACGGCTGAAAGCTTTATCAGACTGTGGTTTTTTGTGAATTTTCTTATTTTGACTTTACAAAAACCATTTGATGTGATATAATGTGCTTAAATTCTATCACATTAGTCAAAATAACGACCAAAATTAGCTTAAATAGTCTTTCGCAAAGGTGCAGATTTTGCGAAAGAAAAACAGCTGATCTATGCAGTCACAAGCACAGATCAGCTGTTCTATTTATTGTATATCCATATGATTTTCTTCTTTCTCTCCCAACTCCATTTTCTTTTTGCGAATAACCCTCATTAGTTTTCTGTCAACTATGCTTTGTAGGTCTTTACGATCGTTGTCATAACTATCCTGAATACACCTACTAAGACTAACCAACAAACTAAAAATCGTATTCGCAAGCAGATCATTCTCAAACTTCGATATGTTGTCCAGCATAGCCTGTGCATACTCATTGCCATCGTTTGCGGACTTAGTAAACCATTCGATAGCTTTTTCCTTATCTCTTTCAATGTCCTTAGCACCGAAAAGATAGATCCTGCCAAGCTGATAACTTGCCCAATGATTTTTGTCAGCACCATTCTCAAAATAATCGACAGCTTTTTGTATATCATACTTTTCTTCCTGCAAATACAACTTAGCAAGAGCATACTGCGTATACTCGCTATCTTCTGCCAAGAGCAAATACTTTTCTGCTTTGTCCAGATTTTGAGGCATTATCTCGCCCTGCAAATAAATTTTTCCTAGTCTGTAACTAGCAATGACATCTCCGCTGTCAGCACACTCGGTAAGCAAGGCTATTCCTTTTTCAAAGTCCTGTTCCAAATGCTCTCCTGAAATATATTCAAGCGCAAGAAACCTCTTGGCATTGCTGTTTTTAAGTTTGACAGCTTTCTCAAGCAATTTTACTGCACTATCTGTATCTTGCGGAATGTGTTCACCTGTCAAAAGTGCTTTGCCATACTCAAACAAGCCGTTCTTGTTATTCATTTCAGCTGAACGTCTGAAGTATTCGATAGCTTTTGTAACGTCTGAGTCTGTTCCAAGTCCAAGATTGAACATCTGCCCTAATTTGTAAAACAGATCGTCGTTCGCCATATCATCGCTTTCGATTTTCAAAAATCCCGACAAAGCTTGTTTGTAATATCGCTGTGCTGTATCATTATCTTTGGTGACATACTCTCCATATCTGTACATTTGAGCGATAGAATAAGCCGCATAAGGCTGCCCCTGAGAGGATGATCTCTGATACCAAAGAAAAGCCTGCGACAGATCTTTCTCTATACCGCTGCCATAGTAATACAGATTTGCAAGGCTGAACTGAGCAAACTTGTTTTTCTGTTTTGCCGATCTTTCAAACCACTCAAAGGCTTTTTGATAGTTCTGCTCCGTACCAAGACCATAACAAAACATTTTGCCTATACGATACTGAACATATGGCTTTAATTTCTTTGAGTTTGGTTCTATTTGCAAAAAGCCCTGCAAAGCCTGTGTGTATTTTGCAATAGATATTTCTTCGCTTTTTTCGCCAAGCTTGTCGGTAGAATAAAGCTTTCCGAGATCGTAAACAGCCAAAACATTCCCACGCTGTGATTCAGACAACAAAAGCTGTTCAGCTTTCTTAAAATCATTGAGCTTAGCGTCTTTGCCATAGATAAGCTTGCAGGCTTTTTTGTATTGATCGTTCCATTTGATATAGTATTTTATTGCCGCAGCCGATTCATCAGTTTCTTTCTCTGCCAACGGTTCTGCTTCATCAAACAGAGGTGACATATTCTGAGGCGTATTATCAAAGTATTCATCATTTGGTTCAGATCCTTCAATTTCAGTATTTGCATCAAATGGTTTCATATTAAGTACTGTACGAATTATCATATTCCGCAAAGGCTGAAAAACTTTGTTAGCAGACAGTTCAGGAAGTTCCGTTTCTTTCAGAGTATACGTCTTGTATTTCAAGCGTTCAAGACTACACCATTTGTCATAGAGCTGCCGTATGTTCTCATCTTTTGCAAGCTCTGAAAATATTTTATTGACGGTTTCCTTTATCTCCTTTGGAAGATAGCCGTAAACTTTTTTGCCTTTCACATTCTGTAATTGGATATATAGTTTTCTGATAAGTTCTTCAAGCTGTGGATCTGTATGATCATTACTTGCGATTATATTTACAATGCTTTCAAATTCGTTTTTGGAAACCGCTTTCAATTCATCACGGCTTACTGTCTGTTCCTGATAAATGCTTTGCAGATCATCGTGAAAAATATCATTTGCAAATGCTGAACGTATCTTATCTATACCCGCCTTTGTCAGAAATCCTTGCTTTGGATTTGTTGAATAAACAAGCAGGTGGATATGCGGATGATGAGTAGTATCGTGGTAAGCGGCGTACCACTTCAAATTGCAAAGAGGGATATTCTGTGCTTTTGCAATATCTGAGATATGCCTTTTGACAAGCTCACGCCAAGCGTCCGAATTATCATAGCCAAGCCTTACTGCATCTTCACGGCGAAGTGAAACAACGTGTGACCAAACATTGCCTTTATGTTCAGCTATCTCATTTGCCGCTTGATTCAGAATTATAGGCTCGTCCTTTTCGTTAAACAAGCCGTGCGAACCTCTCTTCTCAACGCCCGGACGCATAGCCATATACCCGACAAAATTCTGTCGGTTTCCAACCACGTCAGCATTGCGTTCTACTATTGTGCTTATCAATTCACCGGCATTCTCAATGGTCGGCTCTCTTTCATAGTCATCATACTCAAGGTATCTTTTGGATTCAGGAAAGTCGTTTATCAGATCGTTAATAAGCTGCTCTTGATTTTTAGTTGCATTGGCATTTCTGTCAACAAATTTTTGACTTCGTATCTCGACTGTTTCACGGGTAGCAATATACTTTGTATAGTTTCTTCGTTTAGTTTTATTTTTCTGATTTCCGCTTTTCAGATAACGGCTCGTAACGATAAGCTGCGACATTTTACACCTTCCTTATGATAATAAGCACCACAAAGTTACATTTCACTACATTTCCCCCAATAATTTTGACATTTCACGGTACGATGTATTCTTATATGATATAATACTATTAGTTGTAACATATCACTGAAAATCCATTTTGTTTCTTGGGTGCTTAGTCTTTAAGATCTCTTTTTGCTTTGATGATGTGACGTGCGTGTAGATCTGAGTCGTTGTTATTGAACTGTGACCCAGCATTCTTTGTATGTAACGAATGTCCACATCCTCTTCCAAAAGAAAAGTTGCAAATGAATGTCTGAACATATGCGGTGTTATGTGCATTTCAACACCGCATTGTCTGCAATATGAACTCAGCATATTTCTCACCGATTGCTCTGTCATTCTTCTGCCGAGCTTATTGACGAAGAAGTACCCTGACACGGAGATATTATCTTCAAAAAGAAGTCTGTACCTTTTAAGTATGCTGAGAACAGCCATATTTTCCACGGGTATAAGGCGTTCTTTTGAACCTTTGCCGTAAAACTTAACGGAGCGTCCTAAAAGATCAACATTTTCCGGTTTAAGAGTACATATCTCAGCTATTCTTGCACCTGTGGCAAAAAGCAATTCGATCACAGCGGCATTCCTGACGGCACATTTCATTTGGTAAGCACTTTGGGCTGAACCTATCTGCTGATAAGAAAAAGAAATTATCTTAGCGATCACGTCGAGAGGTATCGTTTTTGGCAGCAGCACAGGTTCTCTGATCGAAGTTTCGAGCTTATCAAATGGGTTAAAATCTATGTAGTCTTGCAGCAAAAGAAAGTGGATAAAAGCTTTTAGAGTAGCAAGCTTACGCTTTACGGTTTTTGGTTTGTAGTTTTTATTCAGGCACTCGATGTAATCCCACAATGCTTGTTTTGAAAGCGTATCGGAAAACAGTGCATACTGCGAAAGGTCAATTTTGTATGCACGAACAGTTTTCTCGCTAAGTTTTTTATGGTAACGGCAATAATCAAAAAATTGGTCTACAAAAGGTCTATATTCAAACATAAAAACAGCTCCTTAAAATTTTATAAGGCAAAACAATTTGGTCAACATTCACAAAAAGCACAAAGGCTTGCGAATAAAATTGCTTTTAAACCTACCTTATATTATATCAGAGTTGTTTGAGTTCGACAAATTTAGACGATTTGTGAATTTTTACAAAGTTTTTAAAAGCTGATTGACTTTTTTAGGAAAGTGTGATATGGTATTATATGTGAGATGGTTATTGAAGGATAACTACAAATTATTGTAGGTTGGTACATTGAAAGGAACTTTAAAATGAATATTGCATTAGGAATACACGTAGGTCATGACAGGGGAGCTTGTTTAATAAAAAACGGAGAAGTAATAGCTGCAATATCCAATGAAAGATTAGACAGGAAAAAGTATTCACAATCGTTGGAATTGCCATTTGATTCTATAAATGCTATATTAACATATTGCAATATAAACATCAATGATATAAAATCAATAGCAATATCAGGAGTTGCTTTTGAAAGCAATAAAATGTTGGATTGGTATAAAAATGAATTTTTCGCCTTCTATAAGTGCAAATATATTCCAATTAGTCTTGTTGGTCATCATGAAGCTCATGCATATTCAGTATACTACACGTTCAATCAATCTGATAGTTTGATTTTTGTGTTTGATGGCGGAGGAGATTTTACGTCAGATATGCAAGAATCAGAGTCTATATTTATAGGCCATAAAGGAAGAATAACTCTATTGGACAGAAGATTGCAAAATATGGCTGTTCGCCATATGAAAGATGAAATAAACTATGTTTTCCCTCTTATGCCAAGGTATGTACAAAATCTTGAAATGAGTATTGCAAGAAAATACTCTCAAATTACAAGGTTGCTTGGATTTGACTTTGGTGAAGAAGGAAAAACAATGGGTCTGGCCTCGTTCGGCAATACTTTCTTCGATTTTTCAAAGATAAAGTATGATAATCTGGATTATTCTCTTACATATAAAGATATTATACGTGATCTATATGCAATTCAACAAGGAAGCAATATGGATTATAGAGAATTCATATATTCGGAACGTGCCAATATCGCTGCAACTGCACAAAATTTTGTTGAAAATGCAGTTATCTCTATTATTTCATCCTATGTAAAGAAATTTAATGTAAAAAATATCTGTGTAGCAGGAGGTTTATTTTTAAACTGTCTTACTAACCATAAGCTTATAGAAAAATTAGATATAGATAATGTATTCTTTCTTCCATCTTCCGGAGATGACGGGCAGGCTCTTGGATGTGCTTATTATGCATATATTCATGAATTTGGTTATATTGATAAATTCAAAATATCCCTCCCCTATGTAGGGTTATCATATTCTGATGAAGAAATCCAAAAAGCAATAGAAAAAAAGGGACTAAATTATTATAAATATACGGAAAATGAATTAACTGAGGTACTCGCAGATTACATAAGTTGCAATAAAATAATTGCACTTCACAGAGGAAGAACAGAACTTGGCCCAAGGGCATTATGTCATAGGAGTATTCTTGCTAATCCGACTGACCCTAATATGAAAGATATTCTTAACAATCGTGTAAAACACAGAGAGCCATTTCGACCGTTTGCCCCGACAGTAATAGAAGAAGAGCAGTTTGAATATTTTGCTCTAAAAAAATCTTCCCCGTATATGTTGCTGGCAACCGATGTTAAAGAAGAATATCGCTCAAAACTTGCATCAATCACACATGTTGACAATACGGCACGAGTACAGGCGGTTTCTAAGGATGTTGAGCCTTTTGTTCATGAACTTCTATTGAAACTAAAAAAACGTACAGGGTTTCCAATAGTTTTGAATACATCATTTAATATTGCAGGGCAACCTATCGTTGAAAGTCCACTTGATGCTTTGAATACATTTTTATCTGCGGATATAGATGTCCTTGCAATAGGAAATTACATAATCGACAAATCTACTATGTTAAAGCAATAAAATATCCTGTTGGGTTATCTTTCAGCAAAGGAATTTGGGGGGCATCACAGAATAGTAATTCAGGATGTGTGGAATTTGTTATTTTATATAAATAGTCCATTTTTTCGTTTTCAAGTAATATCTGTTTGGGCATAGTTATACTATTTGAATAGTTGTCATCCCCATTAAAATAAGAAATTGCTGACATCTTAGAATAAAAGTAATCCTGTGTATGGTTATGTCTTATAAAAAATGCTATATTGCTTATAGCTAGAATATTACTGTAACACAAATCCCTTTTTCCAATAAACAACATGTTTTGAGCTTTTAAAATATTAAAAGCAGAATCAAACTGTTTATATACCTCCTCATTTGATTTGCCCAAACGCAAGTTTATTATTGCAGTGATATTGTAAAGTTGCCACAAATAACTAGATATACCAAATCTTATGCTACCGTCAAGTGCGGCCTTTGCTTTAAATTCTGCCTTAAGTAGATCATGTGGAGTGCCCCTCTTGAGATATAGTGCAGATAGGAGAAAGTTGCCTTGAATATATGTTCTGTTAAAGTGGCAATCCTGTGCTTTTTTTACAATTATTTCGGTTTCGGCAATAGAATTGTTATCACAATTTATATTATAGGATAATTCAACAATTTTTTTGTAGATACAATTATTTAACCATATTCTATTTTGCTTAGAATCTTGCAAATATCTGTCTACAAGATTTAGGCTATGTATACATTCATCATAATTTCGCAAGTAAAAAAGTTTGGAACGAGTTCGGTATGCAATTGCTAAGAGAGAATCATCATGATTTTCCGTTGCTATTTTTATTTCCAAATTACTATATTCTAATGCAATGTTATAACAGTTGAATTTTATATAAACAGCGCATAGACGATCAGTAATATCAAATATACTCTGATAATCGAATTCTGATTCATTTATCATTATTTTTACCTGAAGCTCATTTAAAAGCAGTGTTCCTTCATAGTTCATTCCTGAATTAAGCAGGGAATGTGCCTTTTGAGCACATATTGAATTTATAAGTTTCTTATCATCTTTTAAAAAAGGAACTTGTGATATATAATTTAAACATCTGTTACAGTCGCAGACAGCATTAATAGGAATAAGGTGATGAAGAGTTATGTAAATTTTAGTATTTATTAATCTTTGGGCGATATCCTTATAGTCTTCTTTATTTTTTATAATATCTAATATATCATCGATATATTCGTATATTGATGTATCTACAGTGATATTTGAGAAGTTTGTTTCTTTTGACACAATTTTTATTATTGGTTCAAATTCATTCAGTGCAAGATGATATTCTTCTTTCCAAAAGTATAGTCTTCCTAAAAGATATTTTGGATAACTAGATATCTTGTTTATATGATTAAGCATTTCGACGCTTAATTTACTTTTAAGCAATTGATTGCTCATCAATTTTTCTGATAAAAAGATTCTAATACTTTCATGCATAAATAAATAATTTTTTTCACACTTTTTAATAAATCTTCTTTTTATCAAAAATCTAATTTTTAAGCTGTCTATATCGAATTCTTTTGCGTCAGATTCAGAAATTTGTCCTTTATACATAACCATTACTAATAGAAAAAGAAAATAGTCAATGTGTTTCTTTCTGCCTTCGTTTTTGACAAATGAAATTCTTTTTTCATATATATCACTAATTTTGAGAGGTATAAAATCTATTATTTTAAATTTATAAGTATTATACACATTAATAGTATTTTTATTTTCCAAATATGCTATTTTTTCATCAAGGAGATGTTCCACATATTGTACAATATATAATGGAATATTTTGACTGTTTGTAAATATCGAGTCATATACCGCTTCGGGAACACCCTGTATTGTACACCGAATAAAATTTTTAGTATCCTCCGGTTTTAATGGTTCAATATTCCAAACAGTTTCGTCTTTTATTAAATTTTGATTTGACCACTCCACAAAATTATAATAATCAGTATTACCTGCTGAGTAGTCAGTTCTTCCGCAGAGCATAATAACAACCGGAGCAGAATGACTTTTTAATTCTTGAATCTGTTCCATAAGATGTTTTGAACTATTATGAAAATCATCAATTATTATTAAAGCAATACTTAATTCATTATTACAAGATAAAATGGTATTCTTAAAATTGGCAACATCATTATTAGTATTTTGTTTTAAATATTTGTTCTTTCTAAGAAAAGAATATATTTCCTCTATTGTTAAATCGTTATTTACTTTTAATGTACATGTAAAAGTATCAATTAATAAATTGCAGTTAATTTTATTAATAAGTTCTGCAGTTATTCGTGTTTTTCCAACACCAGCATCTCCCCACAGGCAAAAGAGATTTTTAGGCTTGGGGGTTTGTAAATTTAAATATATTGTATTAAGTGCCAACTTATGCTGTTCTCCAATAAATGAAGGAATATACTTTCCATACAAACCAGTTCCAGTAATAACTATCTGATACGAAATATTTCCATCAATTACAGAAAAATTGATATCAGAAAAATCTGAATTATTTTCACATCTTAATTTAACTTTACATGTGTTGGAACCGTATGGTTCAACATTTATTAAGCATTCATTATTATCAGTAATCCAATTTACATTTGTCAAAAGAGAGAGTGTATATTTCTTTGTTTCAGAACTATAATTCCGAAAAACAAAATAAATATCTAATGAGTTTTCGGCTGAATCGTTTTTGTATACTTGATATTCAAGATAAAAATAATCTTGACCTTTATAATAATCAGGTTCCGAAAAAAGTAAACATTTGTTAAGTTTTAATTGCCTTGCAATAATATATTGATCTATGAGAACAAATTCAGCATTTATTCTTTCCAACTCTTTTTTTATATAATAATGGTCTTTGGATAGAATAGATGAATTAGTTAGAAGAACAAAATAGTCTATTTTAATATTAGCATGTATAACATTATCAATAGTCGGGTAAAACTTTTCTCTACGCAGTTTCTTCTGATCTGTACTTTTACATTCAATATAAATAGTTGTCTCTTTATTACCATGATTTTCAAATTCAATTCCGAATAAAGAGAGCAAATTATCTTGAAATTTTATAATAATATCTTTTCCTCCATCATTTACAATTGGTGTCTGATCAATTTGTATGTTGTGTTTATTAGCACAAAGAAATTTAATATATTTATAAATATTGTCCTCAAAGGTTTGGCCACGCTCATTGCCTAATTTCCAACTGCTGTTATGATTATTTCCTATTGAATATGTTCTCCCAAATGATACTCCCATTATTATCCCCCTATATACAAAAAGCATATAACAACACCAGAATCCAAATAATTAGTTTCGATAATTTGTAGTTATCATCGATTGATAAAAACAGCTCATTGTATCCATTCATAAGATACAATGAGCCATTTTTCTTATTAACCTCTCTGATACCTCACCGCCTTTTCAAAATTAATGATACCGTTGATCCGCTTAACCTCATCTGTACACATAGCACGAAGCTTGATCATTGTATCGTCGTCAATGTCATGCACTGCCGCAAGCATATGCGATATAGCACCCAGTTCAACAGCAACCTTAAACATGGCACGGGACAGCCTCTGTTCCGTGCCTTTTACAATTCCCTCCGTGAGCGTTGCAAGCTGCGGAGCAAGATAATCAACAAGCTCGGGCTTGTTCTGCAAAAGGTAACCGCAGTAAAATCTGATTGCCTTTTCCATAAACTCCGTGCGAGACGAGCAGTTGTCCGACTTGTATAAAATATCGACCGTTTTCATCGTTTCGGGAAATACATACAGCGGAAACTTGATTTTTTCTGCTGTGACACCATCGTTTTCTTCTGCAATATCGGTGCTTTTTTTCATTTTTTGTACTTTTGACTCCATGATTTTCGCAAACCTCCTTTTTTGACTCCATTTTTTCAATGCTTGTAAATCCTCGCAAAATCGGCGAGCTTTGCTCGTCCGATGTGAATGTTTTGGCGGCTTTGACGCCAAAACTTTAACCAGCAATATATTAAATGCCCCTCAAACCCACCCGAAATCATCTGATCCCTGCCATTCTCAAACTTTGCAACAAATCGCCCCAAATCTGCCTCAATTGACTTTAGGGTAAAGTTACCCCACTCATGCTCTGAAAACGCCACACGAGGGCACACGGTGCGAACCGTGGCGAATTACTGCTCGGACTGCTTTTCCGATTCATCAGGAGCAAGATTCTTCGGCTTTCTCGCAGGCTTTCTATCTGACATCATATCAATAAAATCTCTCACATTCTGCGGAACGACCTTGCCGTAAAGCTGATCCACATACTTTTCAAGCTCAGCCGCAAGAGTTGTGTTCTTCTGCTCCAGATACATTTCTATCGCCGAGAGCTTTTTCTCGTTTACATTTACCGTAACTGATTTTTTCAACCTATCACACTCCAATAAAATTAATTTTCTGATGAGCTGTCCTCATTCACACTTTGAATAGCGTCAGTCACCTCCTGAGGATAAGTCACTCCATCATAGGTACACCAGCTTGTCCAGCTGCCATTTGAAACAGGCTCTTTTGTGACATAACCAACGCTTTCAGAGCTGTAAACAACTTCTCCGTTTCCAACATATATTCCGTGCTTACTTCCGTCGAACAATCCCAGCCCTGCGACCTTTGGCATGGTATCAAGACTTCCTTGTTCTGTGTAAATAAGAGTACTGTGATCACAACCGAACACTCTATCGGTCGGGCTGTAGTTCAGATACCCCAGCACAAGTCCTGCGTTGTCAGCATATCTGATGCGGTCTGACTCGTCTCTTTCACCAACAGCACCGCTTTTGTATCCCCACCCTGAGATAAAAGCATTCTCCGCCCAAGCCGCAAGGTCTGAGCAGTTTTTACTGCCTGCGTCATTGAACATATATGAATTTAAGGTGCTGTTCATAACAAATGTGTATGTGCGAACAAATTCGTCATAGTCTATCTCCAAGCCGTAAGTCGAGTTTATCGCCGCAATTAAATCACTGTCATTTGGAGCAACAGCGAACAAATTTGCGTATGACTCAGCATTAAAATTCTGAACATCTTCAAAGTAAGACATATATATCAGCTGAGCCTTTATGGTCTGAACCTTGACACCCTTTTCGTCCATAGCGTTTGCAATGTCATTACCTGCTGATCGGATATCATCGAGCCTTTGCCTGCTTTCACTGTCAAGAGAGCTGTAAAAATCATCGGCATTAATGTGAAGTTCAGGCACTTGAGCTTCCTCGCCGACCTCCCCAAGAGAAGAAAGCATCACCGCAGGAGCACACAGCAAAAGGAGCAGACCCACCGCAGCACTAAGCACCACAGTCACAAGCTTGCCTCGCTTTTTTTCATCACCAAGAATATATACGGCTGCCTTTTTAAGAGCCGCCGCAACTGTCGCCGACATTACATCACCTCACGAATTTCAAATTCAGTAAACGCACCCTGCGTTTTCATTTCTATGCCGTGCATATATTCAAGTGCACCACGCTCCG
>OHAF01001469.1_pt1 | contig 21320 bp, 10 predicted proteins | sample 1577041 | NCBI WGS metagenome assembly OHAF01 (sample SAMEA3541495, study PRJEB24748) | human gut metagenome | biome: human gut; feature: human-associated habitat; material: faeces | place: China | collected 2012
CCAGAGCCCGGCCCACTGCTATATGCCCACAATCAAGGCTATTGCGATGGCTTAACGCTTGGCCATCGCGCGTAGCACAATCTTGCGCAGTTCGGAGGCAATCAGCACGATTGCGGCCAGGCAGATGCATTCCACCCAAGCCATCGGGCTCAATGCCACGGTGCCGAACGGACCGTTGAGGAACGGCACGTAAATCACCACGAGCTGCAGCGCCACGGACAAACCAATCGCACCCCATAGCCACTTGTTGGAGAACAGACCCACGAATGCGGACTGCAGATGCGAACGGGAGGACAGCGCGTTGAACAGCTGGGCAAACACCAGAATCGTGAAGCCCATCGTACGGGCCTCGGTCATCTGCGCTTCATGGCCGATGGCATCCACCGAGCGGTCGGTGAACAAGCCGCCGGACAGGTGCATGTCCATACCAATCAGCGTGACGATGGCCATGATGACGCCGATGTAGATGATGTCGCCCCACATGGAGGCGTCAATCACGCGGTCCGTCACCTTACGCGGTTTACGACCCATCACATCGTCGGTCTGCGGGTCCACGCCCATAGCCAACGCCGGCGCGGCATCGGTCAGCAGGTTGATCCACAGCAACTGTGTGGCGAGCAGCGGCACGGTGACGCCCACGGTTTCCGGCTGGCGGATGCCGAGGAAGCCGGCAAACACCACACCGAGGAACACGGTGAACACCTCACCCACATTGGAACTCAGCAGGTAGCGCAGGAACTTGCGGATGTTGTCGAAGATCACGCGACCCTCGCGTACGGCGGCCACGATGGTGGAGAAGTTGTCGTCCGCCAGAATCATCTTGGCGCTCTGCTTGGTCACTTCGGTGCCGGTGATGCCCATGGCCACGCCGATGTCCGCGGACTTGACTGCCGGGGCATCGTTCACACCGTCGCCGGTCATGGCCACGATGTTGCCTTGGCGCTGCAAGGATTCGACGATCTTGAGCTTGTGCTCGGGGGCCACGCGCGCGTACACGGACACTTCGGACGTGGCCTTGTCGAGCGCGGCCTCATCGGGCAGCTGGTCGAGCTGGTCGCCGGTCAGGGCCTTGCCATCCTTGGCGATGATGCCAAGGTCGGAGGCGATGCGGGCGGCGGTCAGCGGGTGGTCGCCGGTGATCATCACCGTGCGGATGCCGGCACGATGGGCCTCGGTCACGGAGTCGCGCACCTCGGTACGCGGCGGATCGATAATGCCGACCATGCCATTCCAGATGAGATCGGTTTCAATGGCTTCGGCCTGATCGGCGATGTCGGACACCTGGCCTGCAGCATTGACGCTTACACCGGGCACATCAGCCAAAGAACCGGTTTCCAGCGGACGGCAGGCCTCGCCAAGCGTACGGTAGGCCTCGGAGGAGAGACGTTCGACGGTGGCGAGAATCGACTGGCGATCGCCTTCGGTGAGCTTACGGACCTGACCACCCACGCGGATGCGCGTGCAGTAGCTCAACAGCACGTCGGGCGCGCCCTTGGCGAACACGGTGAGCTTGTCTGAATCGGTGCTGTCCTTGGCGATGATGGACATGCGCTTGCGTTCGGAGGTGAACGGAATCTCGCCAACGCGCGTGTAGCGCTTGATCTTGCGATCGGCCTTGACCTTGCGTGCGGCCACGATCAGCGAGACTTCGGTGGGGTCGCCCACAATCTCCCAACGGCCGTTCTCCTCGCGTAGTTCGCCGTCGTTCGCGAGCGTGCCGGCCACGAGCGTGGCGACGACTTCATCGGCCACAATCTGGGCCTGCTCGGATTCAGGACTGACGCCGCCGGTCATAACCATGCGGCCTTCCGGCGCGTAACCGGTGCCAGTGATCTGCACTTCGCCGGACGGGGTGACCACACGTTCCACGGTCATCTCGTTGCGGGTCAGCGTACCGGTCTTATCCGAGCAGATCACGGAAGCGGAGCCCAAGGTCTCCACCGAATGCAGTTTCTTGACGATGGCGTTGTGCGCGGCCATACGCTGCACACCAAGCGCCAGCACCACGGTCAGGATGGCGGCCAAGCCTTCCGGCACGGCGGCCACAGCCAGCGAGACAGCCAACAGCAAGGAATCAATCACGTCATGGACGTCGTTGAAGCCTTCCAGCACGGCGAGCGCCACCAGCACCACGACAGCGATGACGCACACCGCAATGCCGAGGATCTTGGAGACGTAATCCATCTCCTTCTGCAGCGGAGTTTTCTCATCTTCGGTGGCGGAGAGCATGTCGGCGATCTTGCCGACCTGCGTATTCATACCGGTGCCGGTCACGATTGCGCGGCCGGTGCCTTGCGTCACGGAAGTGCCGTTGAAGATCATGTTGGCGCGGTCGCCCAGCGCCTTGGCTTCGGTGAGTGTGTCCGGCTTCTTGCCAACCGGCACGGATTCGCCGGTCAGTGAAGCCTCGGCGATGCGCAGGCTGGCCGCGTTGACCAGTCGGCCATCAGCGGAGACCGAATCGCCTTCCGCAAGGACGATGATGTCGCCGGGGACCACGTCGGCGGTGTTGATGCGCATGACCTTGCCATCGCGCAGCACCGAGGTCTGCGGGGCCGTCATTTGTGCGAGCGCTTCGACGGCCGCCTCGGCCTTGGCTTCTTGCATATAGCCGAGCACAGCATTGACAATCAGGATCAAGATGATCACGATGGCGTCGAACGGCAGCACTTCGCCGCCTTCCGCGCCGGGCTGCGCATTGGCTTTTTCGATGAACCAAGCGATCACCGAGATAATAGTGGCCGCGATCAGCAGGTAGACCAGCGGATCTTGGAATTGGGCCAGGAATTTCTTCCATTTCGGTACGGGCGGGGCGCTGGCGAGCTCGTTCGGGCCGAATTTGGCCAGTCGGCGCTTGGCTTCTTCCTCGCTCAGGCCGTGGGATGGGTCGACGTTCAGGGCTTTGGCCACGTCGTCGGCGCTGGTCAGACTTGGATCAGTATCCCCCAATAGCGCTTCCTGTGCGCGCACCTCTTCCGATTCCACGACCCCGTTCGTTGCGGTCGTGGACACTGCGGATTGATCTTTGAGATCATCCATAATGTTCTCCTTGGTATTGCCGCGGAGTAGTCAGCCTTGCGGCCGCTGCCGGGTTTTCTCTCCCGGCTGGACGCACAGGACTGCGCGGTTATGGACACCGGCGCAACTGCTGCCGATGCATACGATTGCCATTATTCCATAACCGCGTGGCGCACTTGGCGCACAGCGTAATAGCGTTTTGCCTAGAACAGGCGACGCAACCAGGCCTCAGCCAAATCAGGCCAACACTGCACGCATTCGACGATGTGCGCATAGAAGCCGTTACCGGCAGTTTCCGCATTGGCCAAGGACAGGCCGTGGCTGCCTTCAGGGAACAGGTGCGCCTCAATGCTCACGCCGGCGGCCCGGCAGGCCTGGATGAGCATTAGCGTGTTCTCCACGGGCACGGCGTCGTCGGTCATGGTATGCCAGACGAAGACGGGTGGCGTTTTGGCATCGATGTGCTTTTCGATGGAGAACTTGTCCAGCAAAGCCTGATTGTGAGCTTGGTCCCCTAGCAGGCATTGGAAGCTGCCGCGATGGGCGTACTTGCCGGCGGTGATTACTGGGTACGAGAGCATCAGCGCGTTCGGGCGCACGGCGTCCGGGTCTATGCCGCCCTGTTCGCGGATGTCTTCGTCGCCGACCGAGGTGGCGAGGTTGGCGGCCAGATGCCCGCCTGCGGAAAAGCCGAGTACGGCCACTTGCGCGGGGTTTACATGCCACTGATCCGCATTGGCGCGAATCAGGCGCATTGCCTCGGCAGCCTCCAGCAAAGCCACCGGATAGCGGCTGGGCTGCACCGAATAGCGCAGCACGAATACGGCGAAGCCTTTGGCCAGGAATTGCAGGGCCACTGGCTCGGCTTCGCGGTCAGAAGTCATGGCGTAGCCGCCGCCAGGCAAAATCAGGATGGCCGGGCGTATACGGTCCGGTTCCATCTCCTCGCTGTTGTCGGCCACATAGCCAAAGAATCGCGCCTCGCTGCCATCAATGCCAACGATGGTTTGTTGAATGTATTGCATGCCATACATCATACGCGCAGAGAATAGTTCTCGATAAGAACCACTCGCCATATGCGGTCTTGCCCGTATCTCCAAACCGAATAACACTTACAGCGAATCGTGAAGACTGCGGGCCATGGCGCGGTCGCGCGAGCCTTTGGTGAGCTTGAGACCGAGGGTCACGGCAATCAACACAACAGTGCAGGCGATCCACAGCGTTCGACCGCCGAAGTTGCTGATAGTCCAGCCACCAATCAGCGGCGCCAGCGCAACCGACACCGACCACACTACGTTGTAGACGCCCTGATACGTGCCACGCGCCGACGCGGGTGCCATGGCGGCAACCGTAGTGGTGGCGATAGGGAATGTGCCCAGCTCACCCAGCGTCCACAGCACTACGGCAAGCGCGAATCCGCCCCAAGAATGGGCCGCGGCCTGCACCGCATAGCCGATGACGGTTACGGCGAGGCCCATCACCAGCACGCGTGAATTGCCCATGCGCGCGAACAGTTTCATCGCGGGAATCTGTAGCAGGCACAACATACCGCCATTGATGGTGAGCAGCACCGAATACTCGCCCAGCCCTAGACCAAGGTCCGTCATGGCAATGGGCAGGCCGGAGGTGCTTTGGAAGTACACAAGGAAGTAGCCGAACATCAGCAGGGAGAAGCCGAGGAATGGAGTATCGGTGAGCACGCGCCGCCAATTGCGAGACATGGCGCCCTTGACACTGGCAGCCGGTGCGGCATCCGAGTGATTCGGCCTCTCAATGCCGGCGAATTCCGCATGGGTAACACTGCATTCGTCTTCATGGCGCACCGCACTTGGCACCGATACAGTAATCCCCAAATGCCGCACCTCGCGGAAGAACGCAATCAGCAATATCGTGACGGCTATCATCACCGCCGCTTCAACGTAGAACATCAGCGAATACGAGATCTTGACCAGCTGGTTGGCCACAATCGGTCCAATCGCGTACCCAAAATTAATCGCCCACGATTGCAGTACGTATGCACGTTGCTGACGTTCGGCAGGCACCACATCCGCGATATACGCGGCGATGGCCGGGCTGGGCAGCGAGGCGAACGCACCATAGACGAACAGAGCCGCGCCTAAAGACACAGGATCAGTGAGTACGGAAACGACCAGCAGGGCAGCCGCTGCGCCGATTTCGCCGATGATAATCATGGATTGGCGGCCGAATCTGTCGGACAAGGTACCGCCGAACAGGCAGCCGATGATTGCGCCGAAGCCGTACATGGCCACGACTGTGCCCACCACACCCTCATCGAGGCGCAGCGCGGAAACCAAATATATCGACAAGAATGAGGTCACGAAGCGACCCATCCACAGAATCAGAATCGCCAACCATAATCCCCAATACAGCAGGGACAGTCCGAATATCATACGCTGCTTCTTCACTCTCAATACCTTACCGGCTACCGACGGCGGAATAGCCGCGTTTTGGCGCGGGGTGCTGGGACAATAGCACCTATGGCTATCAAAAAAGGACCGACCAAGGGGTCGGGTGGCAAGCATCGCAACAAACTGAAGGGCTACGGCCCCACTCCCAAGGCCGAGGACCGCGTCTATCACAAGGCGTACAAGGCCAAGAAAGCGGCCGAACGTCGGCAGATGGCCGACCCGCGTCTGGCAGCCCGCCGTCGAGTGGACAAGTTCGCTTCGGCGGATACTTCGGATCTGGTGTACGGCCGTAATTCCGTGCTGGAAGCACTGCGCGTAGGCGTACCTTCTTCCACGCTGTACATCATGTCTCGTATTGAACATGACGATCGTACTCGCGAAATCGTGAAAATCGCTGGTATGAACGGCCTGCACATGCTGGAGGCCGATCGTCTGGAGATGGATCGTATCGCCCGCTCTGGCAACCATCAGGGCGTGATTCTGAAGGTCGATCCGTTCCAGTACTCCTCGCTGAACGAGCTGGCCGATCGTGCTGAGAAGAAGGCCAAGGCAATGGAGGCCGCGAATTCGGCGGCCGCCCGTATTGCTGCGCGACCGCTGTTTATCGCATTGGACGGCGTGACCGATCCGCAGAACCTGGGTGCCGTGATTCGTTCGGCGGCCGCATTCGGTGCCAATGGTGTGATTCTGCCGGAACGCCGTTCCGCTTCAGTGAACGCCGCCGCTTGGAAGGTGTCTGCCGGTGCGGCCGCGCATATGCCGGTGGCGCGCGTGGTGAACCTGACTAAGGCACTTGAGGGCTTGAAGGAGCGTGGATACTACGTTGTCGGCCTTGACGGTGGCGGCGATAAGCTCGTCGGCGAGACTGGCTTTGAATCCGATCCGCTCGTTGTAGTGCTCGGTTCGGAAGGCAGCGGTTTGGGCCGACTGGTGCGCGAAACCTGCGACGCGATTGCCGGCATCCCGATCAGCTCGTCTGTTGAGTCGCTGAACGCTTCAGTGGCGGCGGGTATCAGCCTGTACGCGGTGTCCAACGCACGGCGCAAGGCTGCGGCGGAGTGATTGTCGCTTGAGGCCGTAATAGGTTGTACATACACGGAAGCCCCTCTATTTGAGGGGCTTCTTTGTGTGATGGGCTCACCTACAGACAGTCCACCGGATTGTCCGCTTAATGACTCCACACTGCCGCATCCGGATCGTCATCGGGGTTGTAGCCGTCGTCGTCCGGGTCGCTGTAGGTGGATTCGTCGTCAATGACGCCGGAATCGGCCTCTTCGTTAAGTTCGGCGAGTGCCTTGGAGTCAAGGCTGTAGCTCGGCAGAGCGTTGTCGATGTAGCTGGTCACGGCCTCGCCCATCGGCACGTCGTGGCCGGCCTTCTCCGCCAGGAACCAGCGATGGTCAAGCACCTCATGGAAGAACTGAGCAGGCTCGATCTGGGAGCGATATTCGCGCGGAATCATACGCACGGTCGGCTCGAACACCTCGCGCATCCAGTCGGTGGCCACGATTTCCAGATCCTCGCCCTCACGCCACGTGGAGGCACGGTAGGCGTCAAGGTCGTTGAGCAGACGACGGGCCTGGTTCTCCTGCACGTCAAGGCCGGTGAGGCGCAGCAGCTTGCGGTTGGCATAGCCGGCGTCCACCACGCGCGGGCGGACCAGCACACGCTTGCCGTCCTCGGCGGTCTTCATTTCCAGCTCGTCCACGTCGAAGCCCAGATCGTTGAGCTTGTTGACGCGCTGCTCGATCTTCCACATTTCGTCCGGGTTGAACTTGTCGGTGTCGGTCAGGGCGCTCCACAGCGAGTGGTAGCGATCAACCAGGCGGTTGCCCACCTCGATCTCATCCACGTCGCCGGGCAGTAGCTTGCCGGACGCCAAATCCATAAGTTCGCCGATGATGTTGGTGCGGGCCAAGTCGATATCGTATTCGCGCTGGCCGTCGGTGAGCTGGGCTTGCAGGTCACCGGTCTCGGCGTCCACCAGGAAGGCGGAGAAAGCGTCGGCGTCGCGCAGGAACAGGACGTTCGACAGGGACACATCGCCCCAATAGAAGCCGGCCAGGTGCAGGCGCACCAGCAGCACGGCGAGGGCGTCAATCAGTCGTTCGGCGGTGTCCGGGCGCAGGTTGCGGGCGAACAACGCACGGTACGGCAGCGAGAACTTCAAGTGCCGGGTGACCAGAATCGCCTCCAGCGGCTCCCCTTCACGGGTGTGACGGCCGATGACCACAGCGATCGGGGTCACAGTTGGCAGTTCGAGCTTCTGCAGTCGACGCAGGATCTCGTACTCTCGCTCGGCCACCTGGCGCGTGATCTCCTTCATGGCGTACACCTCGTCGCCCACGTGCACGAATCGCACGACGTGGCGGGAGATGCCTCGCGGCAGGTTGGCCAGCAGGTCCTTAGGCCAGGTCGCCAAGGGCTTGTGCCAGGGCAGCGTGAACATCTTTGGGTTCGAGCTGGCGGCGGTGATTTTCAGTGCTTGCGGTTCGGCTGAATTGGCGTGTTCGTCTTCGGCTTTGACAGACGTGGCCTTCAGCGCACGCGGATCCATCTGGGGCAATTCGTTCAACTCCATGTGTTCGATTTTACGTGTCGTTCGCGATGTGTGCTCCTTTGCCACGACTTCGGCGCGTTATGTTTACGGACGATTCAACTCGTCCCATGCCGCTCATTGCATATCGTTGGACTTGGTTTGCTGTGCAAGCTGCAAACGCAGCTCATCGATCTGCCGCTGCAGGCTCTCGATATAACGTGTTTGCTTGCAGATGATCAGATCGCGCACGTCACGCACATCGACCTTGCTGACTTCTCTGTCTTGCGCCGTGTCCATATCCACAGAAAACAGGCGTTCCGGGCTGCTTGCCACTTCCAGATCTTCCAGCTGCATTTTCTTCCGCCATCGGTCCATGCAGCGTTCAATACGTTTTTCGCCTATGAACTCAGGCCCTAGTCCCGCCTCACGGAACAGGTACGTGGGCGATTCGCCGGCATCGGCGCGCATCACGCATTCCCGTTTGAACCACTCGGCATACCTGATGCGTGATGGCGATACCTTCACCACCGCCCGCAGCTTGATCAGACGTTTTATCTGTGCGGATGAGAACGAGGCCTTGCTATGCGTCATGCTTTTCCTCCGTCGGCACGGAACTGGTGTGATGACTCGGTATCATCGGAGCGATATCGCACGCGTAGTTTCAACACGGCAAATGCGATGACAAGTATGACGGCCGCAACACCGGCGATACCTCCCACGGCGGCACCGGTATTGCCGATAACGCCAGGATTGCCCGGCATCTCTCCTGGGTTGTGTTCGTGTTCAGGCGGGGTGGGCGGAGTACTGGTGCTGAATTTCGGCTCTACCGTGATGTTGAGATCGGCGGCCGTATCTCCGCTGCCGGGAATCGAGATGAGGAACGGATCACAGTCGTATGCCTTGTTGGCTTTCGCCGAATCCGTGCGGGAGACCAGATATAGGCCAAGCGGTAGGTTCTGGAAAGTAAGTTGGCCAGCTGCATTGGTGGTGCCGGAATGCTGGTATAGCTTGTTTTTCGCCGCGTGTGCAGCCAGCTTCTTGGCGGCATCGTGATATTCGCTCGATGTCAGGCGTTCCCAATCGGCAGTGAGACCGGAAAAATCACTGACGGTTTTATATGAGGAAACGCTACCATCATTGTTCGTTGTGACAGTGGCGACGCGCACGATGGCATAAGTATCGCCGGCAAGTGATTTGGGCGAAGCCGTGTCTCGGCCCCATACGGCATTGATGGTGAGAGTGCCGAAGGAATCAGCTTGCGCGTATGGCACCATGAAGCCGAAAGACACAAGACCAGTGAGGATGATAGTAATGGTGGCGGCAATCATGGCAGCAATGCGCGCCGCACCATACTCGCTTCCGCTATGCGGGTCTAACATGTCTGCCCGGTCCTTTCCGCCGTGATGAATGTGATTGGTTATTTGTATTGGCTGGCTGAGGAGGCAAGTCACCGTCCGGCTCGATGGCTGTGGAGCTAGAATCACCGGATGCGACCTTGGCGCTCCCACTCTGCCGGCGTCGCCGCTCATGCCGCTGCCACAAATGCCATGCAATAAGCAAGGCAATCAGCGCGAGAGACGGCAACAAATACTGCAGCGGAATGTCCACGTGGAATGTGGATTTGGCGTCATTCTGCTGCTGTGGTGTGTATGGAATACGATGACCGCGCACCAGCAGCCGATGCGTGTTGACCGCATACGGTGTGCAGGTAATGAGCGTGACCAAATCCTTGCCGGGCTCAATCGCCAGTTGTTTGGCATCAGTCGGCAGAACGGTAGTGATCTTATCGACCTGATACGCATACGTGTCTTTAAGTATTGTGATATAGAACTTGTCGCCTTTTTTCATAAGGTTCAAGTCCGTGAACAGTTTTGCCGTGGGCAACCCTCGGTGGCCAGACAGCGCCGCATGAGTGGACGCGCCACCAACTGGTAGTGAGGTCTGTTCCAAGTGACCGATGCCGGATTGCAGTACTTTCTCGGAAGTGCCGTGATAAATAGGCAGGGTCTCCTTGAGCTTAGGCACAGTGATGTATCCCATCATGCCGTCGCCGGCGAGGTTGAGGAGCTTCATGTACTCGGCGTCGGTGGCTTCGGTGTTCACCGCTCCGGTGAGGGCGCTGGTGGTGCCGGAGCTTTCCTCGGCGAGTCTGGTGTTGTAGGCGTGCGCGGCGTCGATCATGCTGCGGTATTCCCCGTCGGAGAGTGCCTCGACGGCCGCGTCGTAGTTGCTGACGACGCGCGAGGCGTTCTTCATGACGAGAAAGTTGCTGATCGTCGGGTAGAACAGGACGAGCAGTCCGATCACGATGACCAGCAACGGCGCGAGGCCGCGCAGCTTCTTAACCATAGGGCTCCTTCATGGGCCTTCCCGCTGGGGAAGGCGGATCGCGAGGCGATGGTTCGGGGAGGGCGCCGGGCTGGTGGCGCTTGTGCGCCCGGCCACGGCGGGCCTCTCCCCTATCGCCTCGTGCCCGGCCCTCTCGGCTCTCCTTGTCGAAGAGGCGCCGGAGAGGGCCAGTGTGACGTGGGCTCAGGCCGCGTGGCGGGACTTGCGGTTGGACTTCACGTACCAGCCGGCGCCCAGGGCCACGATGAGCACGCCGAACACGGTGAACAGCACAGTGCCCATGCCACCGGTATCCGGCAGGAGCGCACCCTTCTTGTTCTCGATCTTGACGACCGGGACAGTCACATCGGCGGTCGGAGCGGAACCGTTGACCGTCCAGGATTCCAGCGCACCGGTGGTCTTGTTGATGGTGGCATTGATGGTGACCTTGACCGGATCGGAGAGCTTGTTGTACCCCTTCGGGGCGAAGGTCTCCTTCAGGTAGTAGGTGCCGGCCTTGAGACCGGTGAACTCGATGATGCCGGTGGCCGGGGTTTCCACTTCAGTGACCTTGTCCGTATCGCTGGTCTTGGCCGGACGATACACGTTGTCGCTCTTCTTGACGAGAGAGATGACGGTCTTGTCGGAGTCGAGCAGCTGGAACTTCGCGCCGGCGAGGGCGTTTTCGGTGTCGCCTTCCTTGTAAATCTTCTTCAGGTTGAAGTTGAAGGTGTAGCTGTGGGTTTCGGACGGGGTGGATTCGCCGATGTTCTCCTCGCTGGGGCCGTTGCTGTACTGGACCTTGGCGGAGTTGAGGTTGCCGGAGTTGTTCTGGTCCGGGGTGCCGACGAACGCGTTCTCGTTCAGAGTCGCGGAGTAGGTGACGAGAATCCCCTTGCCAGCCTTGGACGCATTGTCGGTCTTCACGTAGTTGGACAGGTCGATGGTGACGGTCTTCCCCTTCGTGGTCACGCTGTAATCAGTAGTAGCGGTCAGCGTAGCATCACCGACCTTGACGGTGACGTCGTTGTTGAAGTCAAGCCCCGCGGAAAGGGTATCGACGATCTTGAAGACGTAGTTCGTGTATTCGGAGGTGTCCGGGACCTTGGACTTGAGCTGGAAGTTCACCTTGCTGCCGATCTGGGCGCTGTCACCCTTCTTGTCGGCATCGATGGTCTTGTCGACGGTCGGGTATTCGGACTTCAGATTGATGTTCTTGGTCGTGGCGGTGACGTTGACAAGCATCGCATCCGTGTGGCGCTTGTTGGAAGTGGAACCGGCTTCCGGGCTCACCACGTAGTAGCCAAGCGGGAGGTTCGCAAAAGTAGCGACGTATTGGCTACCGGAGGCCTTCGCCGTCGCTGCAGGATTCACCGCAGAGACATTGTTGCCAGCCTTCTTGGCCCAGTTGGAAGCCTTGGTGGCGAACTCGGCCAGTTTCATGTCCTGCTGATTCAGGCTGTATACGTAGTCGTAGGCCTTTTCGGAGACGTTGGCATCGGTCACACCCGTGATACCAAGCTCGTCCGCATTAGTCTTGAAGAAACTGTCCCAGGGGGAGGCCAGCGTGTAGGTGGCGTTCTGGCCTGCGGCATCCGGGGAAGCGGAGAACATCTGGTAGGCGTTCACCTTCTTGCCGTTGAACGCGGCATCCGAGCTGGTGACGGTCAGCGTGCCGGTAGCATCTTCCGCGGAGGCGGTGGTGGCGCCGAGGCCGGCGATGCCGAGCATCGTGGCGGCTGCGAGGACGCCCGCCGCTACATTCCTGATTAGTGACTTCATCACTGTTCCTTTCTCTGTACTGCACCGGTCCCGGTCGGGGCCGGTTCGAGTTGGTTACATTGGTCGCCCCGCCGCCGTGCGACGGCGGGAAGTCTGGTTATCGGGTGTGCCGACCGCGTTTGCGGCCGACCGGCAGCGCGGTTCCCGCGCCCGCTTCCCCGGCCGCGGCCGGTTCCATGCGGTTGGCGCGCAGGTACCATGCGGTGCCGAGGGCGAGCATGAGCACGCCGAGCATGACGAACAGGAGCGTGCCGTTGCCGCCGGTCTCGGGCAGGGGCGAGAAGTTCGTGACGGTGGCCACGTACTTGCCGTCCTTGTCCGTGCCGTACTTGACGGACACCGAGTAACCGGCCTCGGCCGGGGTCTTCGTCTCGGCGTTGCCGTCCGTGTCGCCGGAGGCGTAGGTCATGTTGAGCTCCTTGACGGTGTACGTGTAGTAGCGCGTCACGTCCTCGCCGTTCGGGCCGGAACCCTTATCAACGAAGGCGACCGGCAGGCCGGTGAGCTTCGTGCGCCACGTGTCGCTCCACGCGGAGCCGTTCTCCTTGGCGGTCATGGTCACCGTGAACGGGTTGGTCCGCTCCTCGGTGGCGCAGTCGTCCTTGAAGCATTCGAGCTTCCCGGCCTTGACCTGTTCGCCCGCCGCATTCGTGTACGTGGCGGTCACCTCGAGGGTGATGGCGTCGGGGCGTTCCAGCTGGCCGTTGCGCCACACTTTCTGCAGGGTGAGGTCCACGGTCTTGCAGCCGTCCTTGCCGCATGGGTCCTGGCCGTCGTCCGGTTCGGGGGTGAGTCCGCCGTTGTTGTCGGATACGGGCACGTCAAGCATGAGCACTGCCTTGGCTGGGGACTGGTAGGCATCGAGCTTTGTGCTGCTGCCACCAGCCACAGTCACGGCGTCCTTGATGCCGACCCATGTGGCACCAGTGTCGCCGGATGCACCACTGTGCACAGCGCCGCTGTCGTATGTGTTGACCACGTCGAACAGCTTCACTTCCCAGCGATCGAGTCTGGTGTGCAGCGCATCGTCTGCCGTGTTCTTCCGCGAGAAGATCTTGTTGCCGTCCTGTGCGGAGGTGCGGGCCTCACCGGCGTTCGCGGCCGCCTTGCGGTAGATGCGGTAGGTGTTGTATGCCTTGCCGCCGTTGCCGTCATCGACCGGTCCGAGGATGTCGCTCATGGTGTTGAAGTCCCATACGGACTTGAGTTTGGTGTTCGAGAACGGGTCGACCAGTCCGCTGGTGCCGCGGATCGTGTCGGCGTAGACCATGTGGTCGTCCGCCAGCACGCCCTCGTCGTTCAGTCCGGCGAAGCCGCCCGCGTAGCCTGTGGAAAGATCCTTCACGCCGTCGGTGTCCTGAGTCGCTCCGCCACCGAACACGTCATAGCCGCTGGCGATGCCCGTCACGGTGGACTGTTCCACGCGGGTGCGGTTGCCCTTGATGAGTTGGACGGTCAGGTTGCTGCCTGACCCATCCATGTCGATGCCGTTCTTGCTGCAGGGCAGTTTGATGACGCTGTCGCCGATGGTGACGATCGCCACGTCGGTCTGCTGCTGGTTTTCGGCGTCGGCCTTGGACAGGGCGACGCTCACCTTCAGCCCGAACAGGTTCACGTACAGCACATTGCCTTCCGAGAGCACCTTGAGGTCGAATACCTTGCCGAAGATAGCCGGGAACCACTTGCCCAAGTCAATAACGCCGACCTGTTCCACCTTGTCGAGGTATAGGAGCTTGACCAGCGCGTTCACCACTTGCAGGAGCAGTTCCACGAGTACCGAGTTGACCTGCGTATCGACCAGATAGGCGCGGCTGGTTTCGCCGACGAATCCGCCGGCGATCTCGCCGCTGGTGACCTTCTTGAGATTGTCAGACGTGCAGCCCTTTACTCGGGCCAGGTCCGCGTAGCCGACGAATCCGCCCGCGACCTCGCGTCCAGTGGCCTTGTCGGTGGCCTTGTCGGTGGCTTTGCCGTAATCGTCGCCATGGTGTGTGGCGGTGACGGTGTAGCCGTCCGGAATGCCGGTGACATGTGAATCGCCAACGTGCGAGCCCCAGATGTCAAGTACGCCGGCCGTGGCACCGAGCAGATTGAGCGCATCCGTGCCGAGTTGTGCGTTGTCGGCAGCGACCGTGCCGGATTTGCCAAGATGCCCGATGAAGCCGCCCACGTAGTTCACGCCGGTCACACTGTTGAGGTTGGTGACCGCGGACTGCTTGACAGAGCCATTGATCAGTCCACCGCCGAAGCCACCGGCCGCACCGGTGTAACGCTTCGAGTCAAGCATGCCCTTTGTGGTGGAATCATGGGCGACAATCTGGATGCCGTCGCTCACGCCGTTGACCTGACCGTCGTAGATGAAGGTGCGGAACGCTTCGAGCACACCCACGTTGCCGACCTTGAGCAGTTTGAGCAGCAGGTTGGTGTTCTGGTCCTTGCCAGCTTCGCCGCCGCCGACGGAGGCGACGCTGGACACATCGGCAAGGCCGAAGAAGCCGCCCGCGTATTGTCCACTTTCAACGGCGCGCAACCCGGTGACTGTAAGCGCGGCTGAGTCCTTGGCAGTATCCACTTCACTGCCGGTGCCCTTGGCGGAATCCTTGTCACCGAGGATCGCGGCCTGCAGCGAGCCGGCGAAACCGCCGGCGTTCAGGGCATACTTGGTTGTGGTATTACCCTTATCGTCCTTGCTCTCATATGCGCCGTCGACCGTGTATCCCCATGCCGGGTCATCCGAGCTCACATGCGCACCGCGAATCGTCGTAACCGTGGCCTGCAATACGCTGACCAGACTTGCCGGGTTCGATACCAGCGAGTCGAGGATTCCTTGTAGGAATCCCTCGGATGCATTGGTATCCACATCTGCGACCGCACCGGCAGTGGCCACGCCGATGAATCCGCCGACATTGTTGCGTCCTTCCACCTTGCGCAGGTTGGAGACGTTGGCACCGGCAGCGGTGACACCATCAGCAAGCTTCTGGCCGTTCTGATCAAGATCGCCCCAGATCTGGCCGCCAACCGCGAGACCCACGTAGCCACCGGCATTGCCGGTGCCGTGCGTGATGTCTTCGCCGGCGGCCGTGATTTTCATACCCTTGCGGTAGCCGGCCACGCTCGAGGATTTGATGACAGGCACGAATACCTGTGCCACGTCGAGCATCTGACCCAGATCAAACTTGATGCCTTTGTCTCCGAATAGTTGGATGGAGCCGAACGAGGATGCCGAGCCGGATTCTATCGTGCCCGCGTAGCCGCCCGCCGCGCGCATAGCCGAAACGGTCTTGACATCCATCGACTGGCCATCGGTGATCGTACCGGTGCGCATCAGACCGACGTGTCCGCCGGCGACGCCGGAATCATGCAGGTTCGCGCCAGTCCGATACTCCGCACGACCGGCGACGACGTTGAATCCGAAGATGTAGGATTCGAGGAACTTATCCAAGGACTCCTGGTCGGTAACGGAACCCGCACCGTCGCCCGTAGCTACCTCGGTGAATTCCTTGCCATACGCACCGTACTTGCCGATATTATCGACCCAGGTCTTCCACTGGTCATAGCTCATATTGCGCAGCGGACCGGTGACCTTCGTGTGCTCCTCAGTCGGATAGACCACGGACAGCACGCCGGCGAGGTTGCCGGCCTTGATGAGACCGCCGAGCAAGGAGAGCGAACCGCCTTCAGCGGTATCGGCCGCGTCCATGAAGCCGGTGTAGCCGCCGGCGATTTCGGCACCGTATACGCTGCGGATGCGCGCGGCATAGGCTACGCGTTGCGGCCCGTTGTATTTGCCGTCGGTGTTCTCCTGCTTCCATGCTGCGGTGTTGTTGCCCCAGATATGGCCGCCGCGGTTACGACCTGCATAGCCGCCGGCCATGCCGCGGCGTGTGGTTGTATCCGATGCCGCCTGTGCGCGCACCGCGCCGCCGCACACTGCGGCATCGGTTGAGCTGTTGCGAATCGTCGGCACGAAGTCCTGCACGAGCGAGAGCAGGTTGTCGAGGTTGACGAGCTTCTTGAGCACGCTGCCGTCGCCGAGTACGTTCGCCACGGCTCCCGGCTGCATGGTGCCCACGTAGCCGCCGGCCGATACCTGGCCGATGATGTACACGAACTCGTGCGAGCTGGAGTCCTGGATATGGCCGCCTTCGATGTCTCCGGCGAAGCCGCCGGCCATGCCCAGTGGATCGGGCTTGTTGTTGGCGTTCCTATGGTCTGCGGTGCTGGCCAGCACGGAGTATCCGCCGATGCCGCCGGTCACGTCGGAGTGCTCGATGGTCGAAACGACAATGTTGAGCACATCCAGCACGTCGTTGAGATTGACGTTCTGGCCGAGCAGGCTCAGGCCGCCGCCCACGGCTGCTGCCGAGCCGATATCCATTTTGCCGATATAGCCACCGGCATACCGCGCGGCAGTGACTGCATACGAGCTGTCTTTGCTCAGATAGGTGTCGTCGATTGATCCGGTGGTTTCCAGATTCTTCGGTGCCTTGACATCGGTGTGGCGCAGTTGAGTGACACTGGAATGGGACACCTGCACACCGGAACCGTAGCCGATGTAGCCGCCGGCGGAACCGGATTGCGTATCGGATTGGTCAAGTCGGGTGGCGGAGACGGTGAAGCCGGGATCATCCGGGTCGGAAATCTTGTTGCCGCTGGTGGTCTCCACGGTGGTGGCATCGGAATGCACACCTGCGTAGGAGATGAACGGCACATAGCCCTGCACCACCTGCAGCAGGTTGGCGAGATCCACCGTACCGAATTTGCCGAGCAGACTCAGGCCGCCGTTGCCAGCCGAAGCGAGTGCGCCGGAAACGACCTTGCCGCCGAAACCGCCCGCGTATGCGCCGCCGGTCACATGGTCGAGGTTGACAACAGCCACGGGGTTGGCTTGGACGCGGGACTGCACGTCTGCCAGTGTTGGGTCGTTCTCGAGATCTTTCTTATCGAACTGATTGACTTTGCCGCTTTGGAAATTGCCGGCGTAGCCTCCCGCGATATCACCTTCGACGTAACCACCGTTGACATACGACACAGTGGTATCCGTATAGCTTGGAATCAGATACGGCATGGCACCGAGCAGGTCGTTCACGGACAGCAGTCCGCCCTTGATGAGGTTGTCCAATACGCTGGAATCATCGGCGTTGCTAAGTGCGTCGGCGAGGCCGCCGGTGGTGGAGAAGCCCACGAAGCCACCCGCTATGCCATCGGATGTGCTGGTATCGGCCGTGACCGACTTGAGGTTCGTCACATGGCTTTCGCGGGTCTTGGTGCTGTTGGCCTGGCCGTAGAAGCCGCCCGCAGCGTAATCGGTGGTCTCGTTGTTCTCGTTCTTGCCGGTCGCCTTGACCGTGAATCCGTTGGCGATGCCGTTCACATTCGATGCAGTGACTGCAACCGAAGAATATTGGGCAACCGATAGCAGACCGGATAGCTTGATAAGCCCAAGCACATTAAGGCCGCCGGCGCCAACGGCGTCGCCCGGTCCGGAGAAGCCGATGAAACCGCCGGCTTCTCCCTTGGCCGTGACCGTGGCCAGATTAGTGAGGTTGGTGTTGGTCACGTCACCACCGGTGGCGCATCCGATGGCACCGCCCGCATAGTATGAGCCAGCCGTCACTGTCAAGCCGGATGCCGGGGCAGCAACAGTCACGTTCTCCACGGTGAACGGGGCAAACTGGTCGAACTTCTTGAGCGTGGCGATATCGCCAATTTTCACCACACTGTTGAGCAACCCAGCCACTGTGGTCGGTTGCAGATTGCCGGCGATGCCGCCCGCGTAGGAGCCGCCGGCGCTGACTGATTCAAGACCGTTGATGGCAGTGGAGCGCTGCTGAGGGAGCCCACGGGGATTGTTGTATTTCCAGAACGTGAGGTTCTGCAGATGATCCTGCGAGGAGTCGCCGATCACCGTGCCCGATCCTTCTCCCACGAGACCGCCCGCGTAATCGCCACCAGCCTTAACGGTGAAGGAGCCCTTCATCTGCGTGCCGAGAATCACGGAGGGATTCACACCGACGATGGACAGCAGTTCTCCCGCACCACTACCGCTGCCGCTCAGCAGCTTGGCCACAGCCTTGGTGAGTTGTTTCAGCAGCGATGCGTTCGTGGCATCGTCCGTGCCGAGTTCCAGGCCCCATCCCACGGAGGCAAATCCGGTGAATCCGCCGGCATGGGATTTGTCAGTAGACACGGCAGCCGTGGCTGAAATCGTATTATTGACCGCGTAGGCATTGGCCATCGCGCCGCTAAATCCACCGGCATAGTCCGTGGCAGATACAGTGACCTTGCCATCGCCGTCGACGGTCAGGTTGCTGTTCTCGATGAGGCTCTGCGGACGCAGCGCAGACAGCAAATCAATACCAAGCGAGTTGAGCAGACCACCCACGTTGCCGTTGCGGCTTATTCCGGCGAAGCCACCGGCGTATTGCGTTGCCTGCACGGTGAAACCATTCGTGCTCGTCACCGAAGAGTTCTCAATGATTGCACCAATCTGCGCACCGACGAAGCCGCCGGCCTGCGGGTTGTCCTTGTTGCCGATCACCACGTTCTTTTTGAACCCGTTCACCGAACTGTTCGAGATAACCGGGTTGTAGTAGCCGACCGGAATCAAGGCATTCAGCCCGAGCGTGCCGGACAGCAACCAGTTCACCAGATCGCCCAGCCCGAGGAATGGGATGACACCCAAGATCTTCGAGAGTACATTGGTGAGCGTTCCCACGATGCCGGAGACCGCATCGTATCGGGTTGCGCCCTCAACATATCCCACGAAACCACCGGTCATACGGCTTACGCTGGATACCGAAACATCTGCTACCTCGCAGTCCGTAACCTTGGTGTCCCCGTAGATACGGCCGGCAAATGCACCAGTGGCGAGATTGGAGGGATTGTCTTTGTGCAGGGTGAGCAGACCTCGAAGATTGAGGACAAGATCTACTTGTCCGAATGTCAGCAGTTTCAACGCCTCAAGCAGAAGATCCAAAAGTCCACCCACTGCCGAAGTGAGCATATCGAGCAAGGTCGCCGGAATATACGATTCACTCGTATGATTCGCCACCGACACATCCTGCAGCTTGAGGTTCGACACCACGGCCGTACCGGCGCTGCCCAGACTGTTGCTGTTCATCACGGTCTTGTTCGTGATCGAGGCGAAGAAGCCGATGCCCTGCTGCTTGCTGACGTCCAGCTGCTTGCCCTGTTGATTGACGACCACATGGCTGATGACCGGCCGAGCTGCTGTGGTATGCTCCACGCTTGCGCCATCCGCGCCGACAGCCTTCCACAGGCTAGCCACAGCGTCTGCGCTGTTGGAGACCGCGCCGAGCATGGTGCCGGAGAACATGAGCGGAGTCCACTCAGTACTGGCGGTATCCGCCGCGTTCTTGGACAAATCGATGTCACGGAAGATCAGATAATTCGCATCGGCCGAATATGTCAGACCAGTGTTGGCGGCAGAGTAGTCCGCTTGCGTACCATCAGCACCCACGCCGTAATACCTGGTGCGGGTCTTATCAGCGTCCACTTTCGTATGACATATCGCCAGCGAATTGTCATAGTCGGAGGCATCAGCATTGCGCAAGGTATCCGAATCGGCAAGATCGGCGTCACCGGCGTATTCAGTGGACGACGCGCCATCTACCCAGTGGTAGCCAAAGAGTCCTTGCCCGGTGCAGGTCTGCGTGACCTTGTTGATACGGCCAATAACCTTCTTGCCGGAACCAATCGCACGCAGCTGCTGCTCGTTGCCGATCAGGATGTAGGTCTTGCCGTTGATCTCCTTGGTGACCTGACCTTCAAAGTCACGGCCGCCAAGCGCCGTCGCGGCGACCTGCACATTGGCCTTCGCCGGCGATTGATCCGCCTCAGTCGAAGAATCGTTCTTGGCACCTTGAGAAGAAGTATCAGTCGGAGCCTGCGTTTGGGTTCCGTCATTAGCGGAATCGCCAGCAGCAGCCCCTGCTGCGGCATCCGCCTTGTTGCCTGTCTCACCATTTGAGGATTCGGAAGAACCACCGGTAGTGGAAGATGAAGAAGATGAATCTTGCTGGACTTCCTGATTCGTTTCAGAAGGTGCTGGCGCACCGTTTGATGTATTGGCCTCTTCTGACGTCTTATCGTCAACATTGACATTGCGAGCAGAAGGAGCAGCTACGACAGTATTATCCCCCCCCCCAAGAATTACGGAGTTAGAGGAACCATTTACATCATCTACGTCCTGGGCATATGCCGCAGGCACCATGCACACGATGGACAAGGAAACAGCAACAACCGAAGCAAGGCAGCGCCGCAAGACATGGCGATGCTGTCCAGGTTCCTGTTCTACCCCTCCGTTAAACCTGCAACGGCCGAGCTTTAACTTCGAGCCCATCATCTCCCCTCATAGATTCGCAATCCCCTTTTCGGGGGGATACTGCATACAACCATACCCCCTTCCTAGGAAAAAGTTGACGAGAAACTAGAAAATGTTCATTTGCGAGGTCAGTTAGCGTACGTTTTCTAGGCAAAAAGAAAAGCCCCGCAGCTATGCAGGGCTTTTCCAACGAGGTCATAAGAGAGGAAGAGAATAACCTCGTTTAATGGTTGACGAAGCGATTAGACCTCGCCAAGTATCTATTAGTTCAGACGCAGCTCAGTCGACGGAGCGAACAGGTGCATCTTGGCCGGGTCAATCTTGATCTTGACGGTCGCGCCAACCTTCGGCAGCGCACGCGGATTCACACGAATCGTGGTGAGCTTGTTCTGGTCGGACATGACCTGGGCAGCCTCAGCTGCGGAGCCATCGGTGATGATGTTGCCGTAGATGTAGCCATCGGAGCCCAGATCCTCGACGTTCACAACCTTCAGGGAGAAGGCGTTCGGGTCGTCAGCCGGGGCCAGACCAGCGTCCTCAGGACGGAAGCCGACCACGATCTGGCCGTTGTCTTCGGCGGTGAGCTTGGCGACGGCCTCAGCCGGCAGGTCCACGGTGTCCTCACCGATCTTCGCCTTGCCGTTGACCACCGGGTGGGTGTTCAGGTTCATCGACGGGGAGCCGATGAAGCCGGCGACGAAGACGTTGGCCGGACGATCGTACAGCTCAGTCGGGGCGCCGACCTGCTGCAGGATACCGAGCTTGATGACGGCGATGCGATCGCCCATCGTCAGAGCCTCGGTCTGATCGTGGGTCACGTACAGGGTGGTGACACCCAGCTGGCGCTGCAGAGCAGCGATCTGGGTACGGGTCTGCA
>OHAF01001506.1_pt1 | contig 20899 bp, 18 predicted proteins | sample 1577041 | NCBI WGS metagenome assembly OHAF01 (sample SAMEA3541495, study PRJEB24748) | human gut metagenome | biome: human gut; feature: human-associated habitat; material: faeces | place: China | collected 2012
TCCCTCCCGACTTATTTGCCTTCTTTCCGATTCTTCTGAAGAGCGAGGATGGAGAGTAATTCGAAGACGATGTTGGCCGCCAGGTAGGCCGTGATGCCGTCCTGCGTGAGCAGGGCCACATCCTTCTCCGGATGCCCCGGTTCCGTCTGTTCCCTTTTCATCTGGAAATTCCCTTTTTGGCGGTCTTCCCTCAGAAATTTGTTGAACAGGGCGGCGGTAAGGGGGCCTTGCGCCACATGGCGTGTTTCTGCGGGCAGGTACGTAACACCCTCCGTATCCTTCCAGGGCTGGCTGTCCGTAGGGGGATGGTACTCCTTCAGCACACCGCCCAGGGCCAGCGTGGACCCTCCTTTGACGGTTCCCGCCTCTTCCTTGTCCGCAAACCCCGATTTCTTGATGGTATAGGCTACCGGGGAGCCGGAAGGCAGTTCAATGGGGCCGTAGGGCGTTTCATCCAGATAGTTGCCGTCCGCATCATACACGGACGCTCCCGCCGGGGAGCTGGTCACCAGCACGTATCCGGTCCGGGATTCTTCTTCCGGAGCGGATGATTGGATATCCGGATGAATATCCGAGGCAGGTTTCTCCGGCGGATGCTGGCTGTTGTTGAGCCATAAAGCCCCCCAGTAGGCAGTCAGGGCTCCGGCGACGGCTGCAGCCAGAAGCTGAAGAGCCCGTCTGAGTTTGCGGCGTTTCTTTTTCTTCTGAAGACGAAAACGGGAAGGAACTTCATATCCCCGGAGGACGTCTATTTTTTCCGCCAGCTCCTCTGCGGAATCAATGGGGCATTCTTCAATGCGGGGTTCCGCCGCCTGGCAAATGATGGTGTTGAAGGCCTGCCATTTCTTGCGCACGGTGCCTTCCGGCAAGTCATCCGGGAGTTCGGGAAAATCCATGCGGTCCTTTCCCGTGCTGATTTCATACAGAACCTTGGCCAGCGCGTAAACGTCCGCCCGCCGGGTGCCGGGGCCGTCGGGGGGGATGAATCCCTCCGTCCCTACAAAGCTGCGCTGGTCCAGATGGGCCACCAAGCCTATGTCCGCCAGTTTGGGGCGTCCGTTGACAAAGATGACGTTCGCCGGCTTGATGTCCCGGTGCGTCAGGTTCTTGCTGTGCAGGTACAGCAGGGCGTGGGCCAGCTGGCTGCCTACCTCCAGGCAGTAATCCAGGGGAAGAGGCTTGTTGCCGGAAAACTTCTTGTCCGTCTGGAGCGTGCGCGGAATATATTCGTCCGGTGTGATATGAACCCCGGTGCGGGCGTCGTCGCCCAGTTCCATGACGTAATAATAAAACGGGGAATCCTGGTCATGCCTCCCTACATGCAGGATATGGACCAGCCCCGGATGGTTGCGGGCGATGGGTTCATACTGGAGAATGCCCTCAAATTCCCGGTTGAAAGAACGCTCGTCTTCAAAATCCTCCCTCCATACGATTTTGACGGCGCGCCACGCCCCGGTCAGGGATTTTGCCAGCCATACTTCTCCGTACGCGCCGCTCCCTATCTGGCGCACAACTTCATGGTCCGGAATGGAGGGAGTGGGACGCACCACCCGCTTGACGGGCAGCGTCGGCAGGTTGCCGCCGGGCATGGGTGATGCGTCCGAAGCCATGGAAAGCGCGGGAATCAGGAAATAACGCCCAGGTTTTTACCTACCTTGCAGAAGGCCTCAATCGCCTTGTCCAGCTGTTCGCGGGTATGGGCAGCGGAAATCTGCGTGCGGATGCGGGCCTGTCCCTTGGGAACGACGGGATAGAAGAAGCCGACGGCGTACACTCCTTCGTCCAAAAGTTGGGCGGAGAATTTCTGGGACAGGACGGCATCCCCCAGCATGACCGGGGAAATGGGGTGGTCCTTGCCGCCGATGGTGAATCCGGCTCCCGTCATGGCGTCACGGAAATACTTGGTATTGGCTTCTACGCGGTCGCGCGCTTCCGTGGACTGTTCCAACAGGTCCAGCACTTTGATGGAAGCGGCTACGATAGCCGGGGCCACGCTGTTGGAGAACAGGTACGGGCGCGCCTTCTGGCGCAGTACATCCACCACTTCCTTCGGGCCGGAGACGTAGCCGCCGGAAGCGCCTCCCAGTGCTTTGCCCAGGGTGCCGGTGGTGATGTCTATATGGCCGAACAGGCCGCGGTATTCATGCGTGCCGCGGCCCTTTTCGCCCAGGAAGCCCGTGGCGTGGCAGTCGTCAAAGTGGACAATGGCATTGTACTTGGCAGCCAGCTCGTGAATCTTGTCCAGCTGGGCAATGATGCCGTCCATGGAAAAGACGCCATCCGTGGAAATCAGCTTCACGCGCGCTCCGGCGGCGTCCGCTTCCTGAAGCTTGGCTTCCAGGTCTGCCATGTCGTTGTTGGCATAACGGAAGCGCTTGGCTTTGCAGAGGCGCACGCCGTCAATAATGGAAGCGTGGTTCAGGGAATCGGAAATAATAGCGTCGTCTGCAGTCAGGAGGCCTTCAAACAGCCCGCCGTTGGCATCAAAGCAGGAGGGAAACAGAATCGTGTCTTCCGTGCCGAGAAATTGGGTAAGACGTTCTTCCAATTGACGATGAAGGGTCTGCGTGCCGCAGATAAAACGCACGGACGCCATACCGAAACCCCACTGGTCGATGGCTTTCTTGGCGGCTTCCATCACTTCCAGATTATTGGCAAGGCCCAGATAATTATTGGCGCACATGTTGATGACGGAGCGTCCGTCCTTCAGCGTCACCTGGGAGTACTGCTGGGAGGCGATAAAGCGTTCTTCCTTGTAAAGTCCTTCCGCACGCAGTCCGTCCAGGGTGGAAGTGAGGATGTTTTTGAATTCGGGGGTATACATGTTGAATAATGGAATATGAATTGAAATAGTCAGCAAGTGAACGATCAAGGATCACACGATTGCTCCCGTATCATTATCACAACGGAGGCGGGAGGAAAAGCTTAAAGAATACGGCCTGATGCCCGGAGGCGGGAGCCATCCTTTCCCCGTGCAAAGTAAAAAAGCGGCAGGGGCGCAGGCATCCGCGCCTTACCTGAAAAAGAAGGCAAAACGTCGGAAAAATCAGCATTTCCCGGATACCGGGCAAAAAGAAAAGCCCCCGCCCGTTTACGGAAAAGGGATTTGATGCACCAGTGGATATTCGGATGCGCTTGGAAAAAATAAAGGCCGGAGCTGATTTGCTCCCTTAAACCTCCATTATCGGTTCCGGTTATGCAATCATCCTCCCGTTTTCTTACGGAGCCGCGGATTTGGCTGAATTCCAGCCCTTCGCATGAACCTCAAGCCGGAACCGGTTTCCGGCAGGGAGAATTTTCCTTTTTCTGGACGCCATGGGGAAACCTCTGCGATGCAGGCGTCCGGAGCAATTCCTATGATCCGTTTCAGGATACCTGGAGGGAAGGGGATGAATACGATGCATCCCGGTACAAGGGGAAAGGTCCATTTTTTTTCGGAAACCGGCCCTTCAACGTTAAGCTGCTGTTCAGAATGGTCTTCAAGGGCAAATACCCCCCTCTTTGCCCTCCTTCAGGTGAATTTCAGGAAATCTTTTCTGGAGCGCCGGGCAGTGCTGTTTCCACCGCCTTCTGAATCTGCTGCCTCCGTGGGGGAAGTGCGGAATAAAAAAGTTCAGCGTTCCCCATCCGGCTTAAAGGGAAGAGGCCGCAACCTGGGGTTTCTTGGCGGTTCAATCCCCGGTTTTCAGGGAAAATTCCAGCATCCGGTCCCCATCGAACGTAAAAAACGCTTCAAACCGTTTCCCGTCCAGCATGGCGGGCAGCCAGAACCGGTCATCCTGCCACATGAGGTCATAGGGAATCCCGTCTACAGGACACCAGAAGGGCTCCGCCTCGGCGGTTTCCGTGGGGGTGCCTGTAAAAGACGTCGCCATAAACACGTGGCAGCGGATTTCCGGAATGGTGCCGCAGGCAAAGGAAAAATTCAGCACGCCCATTTCCCGGGCATCCTCAATATCAATTTGAAGCTCTTCCCGTACTTCCCGCAAAACGCATTGCAGGGCCGTTTCCCCCGGTTCAAACTTTCCGCCGGGGCCGTTCACCTTGCCCGCGCCAATTCCCCTCTTTTTGCGTATCAGGAGAATCCTTCCTTTCTGCACCACGAACATCAACGTGGCGAGAATATCAGGGGTCCACTGTGCTGGCCATTGAAAGCCGCTGCTTTTTTCTTGCATGGACGCATATTACAGGATGGGAAGGGAATCATGAAGAAAAATGCGGAATACTGTGACCATCACACATGCTTGAAAAGGTTTGAATTCTCTTAAAGAAGCATTGAAATGCATTGAAAATGCGTGTTTGTTGCGGAGGAATGGGAGGGGCGGAAGAAGTCGCGCCCATAAATGCCCGTAAAGGGGCATTTGTCCCGTTGGAGACACTCTCTCCTGCGTTTCGCGCGTGCCTCGCGCAGGACTGTTTTTGCCGTCTCATCTTGATGGGCATTTCCTGAGTGGAGGGCGTTAGGATATATGCCAGACTTGTTCACATCTGGACATTCCTTCAACCTTTGAGGCTTCTGCAAGGCGGGATAAAAGGGGAAACTCCTTTTCCGCCATGACTGAAATGAATCTCTTTTCCCTTTTCCCGCAAGGTCGTCGCGTTCTATGCTTCCTTATCTCTCCCGGTTTATCTTTTGCCGGAAGGTCACTTTCAACATTTGCAAAAGCATGTATGACGTCGTAGCTCTCGGAGAATTGCTGATAGACTTCACTCCCTGCGGAATAAATGACCGGGAACTGCCCGTTTATCAGGCCAATCCTGGCGGAGCGCCTTGCAACGTCCTGTCCATGCTGTCCAGGCTCGGACGCAAAACTTCCTTTATTGGCAAAGTGGGCCACGACATGTTCGGGAAAATGCTTCGCCGCACGCTTCAGGAAGAAGGCATCGGAAATTCAGGTCTCGTCTCATCCCGGGAAGTCAATACGACGTTGGCTTTCGTTCAGACTGACGAACACGGAGACCGTGAATTTTCCTTTTACCTCAATCCCGGCGCCGATATGAAACTGACTGCGGAAGAAGTGAACCTTGAATTGGTGGAGCACGCGCGCGTCTTCCATTTCGGGACGATTTCCATGACGCATGATGATGTTCGGAGGGCTACCCGGCATGCCGTCAGCCATGCGCGGAAAAAAGGAGAACTCATCTCTTTTGACCCCAATCTCCGTCCGCCCCTGTGGCCTGATATGAAACTGGCCCGGGAACAAATGCTCTACGGATGCGGCGCATGCGGCATCATGAAAATAGAAATGGAGGAACTTTTCTTTCTCACCGGCTGCGCCACCATGGAAGAAGGATTGAGGATTTTGCAGAGGGAGTTCGACAATTTGCGCCTTATTCTGGTGACGGGGGGCAGAAAAGGAAGCTGGGCTGCCTATGAAAGCAAACTTATTCACCAGCCTACGTACTTGAATGTCAAGACTATTGACACAACAGGAGCCGGAGACGCCTTTTTGGGATGCTGCCTGGACCGGATTTTGGAAACCGGGCTGGAAAACCTGACGGAAGGCCAGTTGGCGGACATGCTTTTATTCGCCAATGCCGCCGCTTCCATTGTGACGACACGCAAGGGAGCCATCCGTTCCATGCCGAGCCGTGAAGAAGCCGTGGCCCTGATGGCGGAGGGTTTTTAACGGATGCCGTAAGGGCCAATCCTTTACTGATTACGTCCGGATTGTTTCCGGCAAGTAAGAGTTCGGGGGGGCCGGAAGTGGGGAAATGCCTTTCTTTTTATAGCGCATGCCCTCCCCTGTTGATAAAAAATGTGTTGCGGCTTATTTTCCCGCCGGCGGCAAACGAAAACCGCAAGAGCTGGAAACCAGCAACTTGCGGTATGAAAGAGGATGGTGCTCGGGAGGGGACTCGAACCCCTACGGTTTATCACCACTAGATCCTTAGTCCTATGCATTACTATTGATTATCAATAATAAACGTTTTTTAACTCCTCTCGGCTACCAATAGGCTACCAAACGTGCAGAAGCAAGCCCTTTTTGAATGCCTTTTCGCAGGTGTAAAATCTGCCCTCTTATGTCTTTTTAAGAGATTGGAAATTTACTCTATATTCAGAATTCACTGCATTAGTAAATTTCCGAATATGGAGTAAATCAAGCGAATGCAAGAAGGGTTTTGTTGGTCGAATGAGGTTGAGTATTTTCCTAGGACAACTTCACCATGTCCGCTAGTTGCAGGAAGTACTCTGTCGACCAGATATTAAGCGTGTTCTGATCTTTGATGAAAGGCATGACATCGTCCTTTCCAGAAAATTCAATTCGTTCTTTTTCTTGTTCGTTTTTTCGGCACATGCCCGGATAATGGAGATATCCATCCCGGCGATTATGTCCCAGTCAGCTCTCAGGTACTCATTCAAATAAGACCGCATGGTCTTCATCGACTGAATGTGGAGATTGGACGAAGAGACAATCAAATCGCACAAGGCTTTTTCGGGAGTCGCTGTCAGGTAGAAATACCCTTCTTCCGTCTTTTGCCGGGTCAGGCCAATCGGAAAATAAGCCTCGGGCGCCTGAATGTACTCGTAACGACCTGTCGCGTTGTCAAACACCTTGCTCCGCTTCATGCAGGAGGATTTGAGAATAATCACCCGTTCCGGTATCACTCCTGCCCTGGATAATACCGTTTCATAAGAAACATAGGAGGGATGAAGAAGATGGTTCGCGACAAGTTCACGAGAATAAGTGCCCTCCCCTTCTTCAGGAAGACACAGGTAAATCTCCCGGCGAAGATTGAGAATGACGCCTTCTCTCTGCAGGAGGGATATTTTGACCATGGGAGCCTTGTACTCCTTAAGCGCAGACTTAAGGGTATGTGTATTGACAGGGACAGTCTCAAACTATTTGGACAGAAAAGAAGCCATGTGATCGAATAGAGAAAAGTTAGCGAGAATTGCAGGAAAAATCAGCTCAAAATGAAACAAGTGTGCAAAAATCGCTAAAATTGATGACGAACGTGAAGAATATTCAACGGTAACTCTGTCAATGAGAGGATAAATGCTCCCCTTGTAATCGCTCCCTCGTCGTACTGAGGTTGACAAACCAGATATTCCCAGACAGTGGATAAGAAGAAATCACTCGCAAGAACTCTTTCCGATACCTCTTTTACTGAAAATTGCTTCATTAACAACGCAACAAAGCCTCTGCCGCAGTCACGAGAGTTTGACGAATTTCCAGAGCCATTTCAGAAGAAACGTGTGTCCCCACAAAATCGGCGGCTTTGGAGGGACCTTCGTCTTCTTCCCTGCTAAAATAGGTTTCCAGACATTGAAGTGCGTCCTGTGTTGCCGTATTGCCCGATTTCTTCTCGAATGCAAACTGTTGGAAAATATTCCAGCCATCCTGATGTTTCCCATCGTAGTAACGCATGACGTAGTACAGGTCGTAGGCATCCTTGGGTTGGCGGCGATGAAGAAACGCCCGCAACTTAAGCATCAGGAAAGCTCCTGCTTCACAAACACGCAGAGGAACCTGTATGGCTTCTCCCTCTTCATCCGGAACTTCAAACATGATTTTGCGGGAGGACTCGATAGCCCGTTTAACGCCCAGCAAATTACTGGCTCTGATTCCGGCTATTTCTATCGAACTGGTAGGGTGGACGTGTTCTGTGAGAAAGTCAATAGGGATACGAATGCCATCTATATCTGCTATAAAACGTCCTCCTTCCTTCTGATCTTCCCGGTACCCCAATGCTCTCAATTTCCAATCGATAGGTGACATGTCCCCGTCTACAGCAACACTGATTCCCAAATCCACATCAAGAGTCACCGGCCTCAAGAGAGTGGTATTCATATTGCCGGAACAGATGAATCTGGGCACCAGGCCCCCTATTAAAACCATGCCATGACGATAGTTTTCCAAGGCTCCCCACAGGGAGGCAAGTACCTTTCCCGCATGATTCGTAATAACTTCGCTGTAGCTGGTATAATGATCAAATTTCATGATTCCTGCAAAAATCCGGACATTGTTCAAGGGCCTCCAGGGCTTCTTCACTCCTCAGCCCCTGTCCCTTCAAATCGATATAAATTTGCGCATCCGAAACCAGCGGGACATGACGGGAACGTTGGAGTTGACGCAGGACATCCTGATCTTCAGAATAGAACAAGAGCAGATTTCCCCCTTGTTCCACTCTTCTTCCCACCAACCCCGGAGACAATTCAGACAAATCCGGAATACGAGACACATAGGCACTACAAATGACTGGTTCCGTAAAAGAGGCGCGTTGCCAGGCTCCAACCCATTGTGTAAATCCTACCCTGGCTCCGTTCTTCTCCGCCCACTGGAGCAACATATCAGCCAGTTCGGCAATACCGATTCCTACAATGGAATACCGGACAACTCTCTGATGAGCGCGCTTTTCATGCCATATGTCCAACAACTCCCGTTCATGAAGAAGAGAAACTTGCCGATAAGGATGACGATCAATAAATTGCCTATCTTCCAGCCCCTTGATGACTTTATTCACCAAGGCTGTACTTGTTCTTGTTGATTCGGCCAAATCCTTTTGGCTCCATTTTTTGGAAACATTGAAAAGAAGAGCCCGGACAATGCGTTCGCTTTTACCGGAGAACAGGTCTTTGGCGCCTTTGTTGAATCGAAATCGTTTCAAGGGGCTTCCAGTATTGCCAAAATAAACTTTCCCTTTTTTGTAATAAAACGCTCCATTGGGATCAGCAACGGCAACATGAGCTTCCAAGGCTTTTTTAACGAACGGCCCCGCTGGAATACAGGGAAGAACGAGTAATTGATCCCTAAAGGAATCCAGATTTCGAGGCGGCATCAGCCTGTAAACCGTCGGCAGTTCAATGTATCCCTGCGGTCTCCCGGCATCATCATATTCCTCAAAATCAAGAACCACTCTGGTTGGCTCAATGGACAGTCGCGGAAAGTCCCATGTATCGTGAAGCTTTGCGAATGCCTCACGCAATTCATTTTCTGTAGAAATAAGGGATGCTTCCTGCCTTGACTCCATAGGACTTTTCTACTTGATCTGCTTTGTATGCACAACATAAATTTACTCTATATTCAAAATTCACTGCGTCAGTAAATTCTACCTATAGAGTAAATTCGAGCTCTAAAGTTTTTGAGTGAATGATTAAAAAGGGGGCAACGGCAACTATGTCAATGAGAGGATGAATGTTCCCTTTGCAAGCGCTCCCTCGTTGCCCTGAGGTCGACAAACCGGCTGCTTCCAAGGCACAGGATGCAAAGCATGCCGTTCTTTTCCCAGTTGTAGACGGTTCTGCGACAGGGGCAGGAGGAACTGTCGAACAAATCGGTTCCTTTCGGGAAAAGAGACAATTTGACAAGCTCGGTTTCTTCCATGACGTATCGGAACCCGTTGCCGAGGGCTTGCCGTGCCAATCGTTGAGACAGAGCTTTCATATCTATGTAGTTCGTCTTGCCTATCCGTTTTACAGGAAGGCATCTGTCTTCAATCCAGGCATGGATAGTTCCCCAGGAGGGTGATGAGCCCGGAAAGAAAATTCCGGAGCTGGTCATGAATTGACCGATGCGGCAGTATTGAGGTACTTGTATGGGAGATGCTTGTTTTGAATGCATCCCTCTGGAATTTACCCATATAGCCGAACTTCCTGACAACTATCGAACTACCGAGGAATAGATCGAATTTTGTTCGCAATACGTTGATAAAGAATAATCAAATATTAAGTTTTCATTTTGCTTCTTGCCTGAGGGAAGACCTCATCTTAATCTAAACCACCTATAATCATGGCTACTCAAGGTCGAACTCATTTACCTCCCCTCCAATCCGAATATTGGGAGTACTCGGAGACTATCTCTATCGAAACACCACAAGGAAAACAAAAGCGGATATCTTCCGCCAGAGATCGTCTTGTAAGGAGCTGGAGAGAAATCCTGGCAAACTCAAAAACAAATCCGGGGGTATCTGTGAGAAAAAATCACAGAGGAGGAACGCGTCTTAAAGAAATTGAAAAAGACCTCAGAGAAAAAGGAGGGTATCTGCGTGCGTGGAGGTATTCCCAAAATGCCCCTATTCGCATTGAGATCCACGCATCTTCCTTTCAATACAAGCAGGTTCTTTTCCCCAAGCAGCGTATGACCCCAAAAATCAAGGAAGCTGGTGTAGTAGATGAATTCGGACGTTTTTCGGAAGAGTATCTGAACCTTTACTACTCCTTGCCCTGGGAATCGTATTGTGTCGAAAGCATGAGGCTCGAATCAACCGATCTTTTCGACCCGAACTGTTCTCTTGATGATGAAAAAGTATTGAGAAGCGAAGCTGTATATGCGCAATCCATCGTTAAAACACCTCAGGAATGCGAACAGTTGATACTGAAACTCCGTAGAGCTGCTGGCATGTTGAGGGCATTACCTTTGAAAAAGGCCGCAAAGTTTCTGGAAACGCCCGTTGAAGATTTTGAAAATGAATCTCTATTGGACGGCGGAGACACCTTGGGTTGGACGTTGGATATTACCTCCGCCGAAATAGCCAAAGAAGTAGACAGAATTCTTGCCATGGATACGATCCTGCCGGCAGAAAAACCCCATGGGATCAATACCTGGCGTGCACTCAAACTTGTTTTGATCGCGCTGTGCGTGGAAAAAGGGTTCAAAAATTTCACTCGCTGGGATGTACGTGAAAAATGGCTTCAATTGTTTGCGCCTCCCACCTCCTGCAAGAAAGACTCTTCTTCAATCCTGTCCATTTCTTCCAAGCTGCAGGAAGGAGGAGCCAGATGTTCATCCAATACCAAGTTGGCACAGCTTTTGACTCGTTGGGGATTCGGCTGGTTTCCGACTTCGTAAAAATGGATTTCATTTTTCGGAAAATGAACCATTGAGTTTTTAAAAGTCGGCATGCAGGAACCATGTCCTCTCTGTATCCGTTTCTCATGTACTACGGATATAGGACGTGCTCGATATTTGGCATATTCATTGTAAGTTGCTTGTGACTGAAAGTCAGGAGAGGAAATTCCATGTCCGATAGTTGATTAAATTACCCGCAGTCTGAGTAGATTCCGAAAGGATGCGGTCAGCACAGGCATCCTCCATATCGGAATCTCAATACTGTCGAATCAAAGAATTCGTAGATAATAACGAGATTTTTTCATTAGGCTCTACACCCTCCCGGGTACTCATTTATTCATGGATCAAAGAAGGAATTCTTCCCTGCAAAAGAATAAATGAAGAAAGGGTTATACATCTGTCGGCATTGAAGACATGCTTGGAAGCGCAGGCCCTGCAGAAGGGCTTCCAATATGAATTAGGGAAAACAACCCTTGTCAAATTGTCCCTTTTTCCTTCCTTGTTCCCTCCTTCTGCCATCCCGTGCCGCAGAACAGTCTACAACTTGGAGAAAAAGGGGCTTCTATGTGTCCTGAGTATCGGGAAAAGTCGCTTTGTAGACGTTCACGCAACGGAACAGCGTTTGAAACAGCGAGGTCATCCATCCCTCTTCGGTATGGTCCGGAGATGCAGATCCATCCGGAAGCCCAAGACAAAGGCTCTCTGTGAACTAGAAAATACATACCAAACTGAGCAACCATTCCAAGCAGTCCCTTCTCACACCCCATGCACTTGGGATACCTTCTTTTGGGGATGTCCACTTCCTTCTCAAGAAAAAGCCCTGCCTGACAAAATCGTTCTAACCGTCAAGACAGCTCTGCATGGCATAACCGATCTACATGGGTTCATCAAACATCTGGAGGGCAATCCTTCAAATCATGCTTTGGGGAAGAGCCTGTTGCACAACGTTCACCAAAAAACATCCCGGGAGAATGAACTGAAATTGTCGACCAGGAAACTCACCCTCTATTTACCGTCCCCTTATCAAGGAGGGCCTAGGCCTCGGAATGCTCCTGTCAACCATTGTTCATTGCCTGGACAATTCGCACCCTTCTGGCCATTTCCTTCGTTAAGGGAGGTCCCCCCACCTCTTTCCCATGTGGAGCTTGTCATCAGCCAGAAAGAGGAAAGTATCCTCATAACCATGTATATCTCAGTAAACCTTCTGAGAACACTAAGAAATCATCTCTGGATGATAGATGGAACCGCCGATCAACAGACGGCTCAAGAGCAGTTCTCTCGAATTTATTTTAGCAATCCCGCCATTGCCGATCAGAAATCTGCTAACTGGTTAGCAGAACCCATTACTGCTGCACAACGCACTGCTAACCTCAAAAAGATGCTGAATGCTGTGATTGATATGGAATGGGAGGACATCAAGCGAGCTTACTTCCAAACCCAACAAGAAAAATATCCTGTGGGCAGCATTTGGGACAACGGGGTAAGCGTTACTCTTGCAGGCATGGAAGTCTGCTACCATTATCTTTCCGCAGGGAATGCTCCATTCATCGTCAATCAGATGAAGCCATTTTTTGAGAAGCATTTCAAAAAGAATCGATTTAGAACACACGGAGAGCGGGCAGGCGCCATTGATTGCGGAAAGGACGATCAGGAAAGCCTCGTGTCCTGCCATGGATATCCGCGTAATGGCATGGAACTTGTTTGCTACGCCAAGACAGCTGACATCTTCAAATTTGAGCTCAGATGTAATAGAGGCGCGCTTGTTGCGGATTTTCCTGAAGGCGCATGCAAAAGACGAATGTGTAGCAGCCTGGATGACTTGTGCCGCCTTATTGATCATGTCATTAAGCATTCACGGGGACGAATAGAGGACTTGGTGAATAGTTTAAGCAAACCATTGCCTTCTGCCGATTCCATAGCCCTATGGTGGTTTTCCGTCCTTAATATGGATCGTAAGCTGCGGTTATGGTCTGAAGCTCTGGATAGTGAACTCCAGCTGAGAGCAAGCCGAATCAAGGAGGAAGCCTTGAAAGCTCTCATTATGCCGGAGGGATGGCCCATCCGAAACCTTGGTGTGGAAACGGTCAATTTCATGCGAAGAATGGAGAGAAAAGGATACGTGAAAAGACATGCCGGAAGATATCATGCCTTGGTAAAAACGAATTCAAATCATGCTCCCTTAAATTGAAGGGAGGGCCACCTTGGGCACGCCTTTAACGGGTGTGCCCAAGGTGAGGCGGAAGGGGAGCTTCCGTGTTAAATCTTGCGTCGTCGAGCGGATTCTTTTTTCTTTGAGCGAAAGCGAAAAAGAAAAAAGAGAGCCAGCGAGCGGGGGCGGAGCCGCCCCCGCAAGATTACATCGGAAGCCTGGCTTCTGCTATAAATGAGGTATTTGACCGGAATCATCAGCCCCCTTCCTCCCTCAATTAAGGTGACGATGGTGTTATATGAAGATGAGCGGGACAAGTATCCGCCATTTTCCGGCCTCTACATGCATTGCGTGCAGAGGCCTTTATCATTAACCATCAATAATATCAATTCATCATGGCTATCAAACTCATCGCCAACTACAGCAAGCGCCTCGGCCTGCCGGGGTATTCCTCCCATCAGTTTGAAGTCTCCATCGAAACGGAGATCGGAAATACGTCAGAACTCGATTTTGCCGCAGAACGTCTCTACAGCTCGCTCCAGTCCGCTGTAGATACCCAGATCCGGCGGGTCGGATTTGTCCCTGATGCCTCCTATGGATCGGGAAGCATATCCGGTGCTCCGCTTCCTGCCATGCGTCAGGTTTCACGGCTGCCTGAGCCTCCGTCTTCGAATCCTCAGACATCTCACCCCGAAGAACCGGCGTGGAGCTGTTCGGAAAAACAGAGGCAGGTTATCCTATCGCTGGCACGTAAAAACGGGATCAACAATTCCGCACTTCATGATCTGGCCGTACTCTGCTTCGGCAAGGGAGCCTCGCAGTTGAACAAGCTGGAGGCATCTTCCCTGATCAACGAACTGATAGAAAAATCAGGAGGAACATCCCGCAAGGCTCCTTCCTTCGGAAGCTGTGCTCGACTTCAGGAGGCAGCTGCACCTGAAATGCGGTAAACATCTGCATATCCCTGTTGCCGGAGCCTTTCCATGGAGGGCTCCGGCAACGGAGTCTTGTTTTATCTGCCATATCCAGAAATTCCTGAGCCGGGAAGTTTTCCGGCTCTAATCACCAAAACACTTCTTTTCAAAGCAAGCTCTTGTTCAGTAGTAGATATCTTCGGTTCCCAAAAATCACATCATATTGTGATTTTACCAGAAAACAGAGTAGACAGAACATTCAAAACATGATATTTCACATTGTATTGTGAATTTGAGTGATATCGGAACATACATTCGAGAACGACGCCGGATACTGGGCATTACCCTGAAGGATTTGTCCGAACTTTCCGGCATAGGGATCAATACGCTCAATAAAATCGAACTTGGGCAGGCCAACCCGACATTCAGAATCCTGATGGAACTATTCGATGTACTGGGACTGGAAATGTCGTTGAGCCCCAAAAGAACCGATGTGATGAAAGGGCCTGAATCATGAGAAACGCCCTTGTATTGTTGCGGAATATCCCTGCCGGAACGTTGACAGAAGAATCCCCTTCCAGCTATGTATTCCGGTATCTGGATTCCTACCTGATGAGAGAAGAGCTTCCTCCCATCAGCCTGACAATGCCTAAAACCTCCGAAGAGTACCGTTCCCCCCATCTATTTCCCGTTTTCTTCAACATGCTCTCGGAAGGCGTCAACAAGGAAATTCAGTGCCGTCATTTCCATCTGGATGAAAAGGATCATTTCGGGCTGCTCCTTGCAACAGGTCATGATGATACGATTGGAGCATTAACAGTACAGCCTTATACCAACGATGAACATTGACCGTTGCCCCTCGACGCTGGTTCCCGGATTCACCTCCTACAGCCCGGCCGGATTGCGGAAACTGTTCGACGGTAAAAAAGTGTCTCCGATTCTTCCTTATGACGCCCCCGGCCTTCATGGTGAGCCGGAAGAGTTTCTGAAAAACCGCGAGCATATTTCCATCTCAGGGGTTCAGGAAAAACTCTCTGTTATTGTTGACCAGGGAACAATCCGTCTGACCAAGTCGGGAGAACAGGGAACGCATCTTCTGAAGCCCATCTCATCACGCCTCGCCCGGGCTTCCGACATGCCGGCCAACGAACACGTGACCATGCAAATTGCCGCTCAGCTATTCGGAATTTCAACGGCTCCCAACGGACTATGCTTTTTTCAGACCGGAGAACCAGCCTATATCACCCGGCGATTTGACATCACTCAGAAGGGCGGTAAACTACGCAAGGAAGACTTCGCCTCACTGGCCGGGAAAACATCCGCCCAGGGCGGTTCCAACTTCAAATATGATTACTCCTACCTGGAAATGGGAGAGCTCATCCAGCGTTACGTCCCCGCGTGGAAAATTGAAATGGAACGCTTCTTCCGTCTGGTGTTGTTCAATTATCTGTTTTCGAACGGCGACGCGCATTTGAAGAATTTTTCCGTACTGGAAACTCTTCAGGGAGATATGACCTTGTCCCCCGCGTACGATCTGCTCAACACAAGCCTGCACATTCAGGACAGCGATTTCGCCCTGTCCGGAGGCTTGTTTCGGGGCGCATCCACGCACACGAATCGCAACCTGTTTGAAGAGTTCGGACGGCAACTGGGGATGCAGGACAAACGCATTAGGACAGTCATCGACCATTTGATGAAATCCAGAGAAGAAGTAGAGACCCTAGTGAAGTGCTCATTCCTCTCTCCCTCGGCCAAACGAGCCTACATGCTCTCCTACAGAACGCGCTACAATACCCTTCGATGAAATTTACCTGCCATTTCCTTGCCCCCTATCATGAAATGAACTTGTAGAGAACAGATTGCAGGAACCATGTATTCCATCGAATCTGTTTCCATCCAGCACAAAAATCCGTTTATTTCTGTCTTGGATCAAGGTTCCTTTGAGAGAAAGGTTTGAAAGCAATTCCGTACCGAGTAAGTACCGAACAAGCTGCGGAGAAGTACCGGACAAGTTCAGGATAAAAAGACGACATCCTTCTATTCACTCAGACGGTTGGCGGCAGGCAGCAATTCTTGCCGGCTGCCCGTTATATAGACTTGAAGACAGGCCTTTAACTTCTGACTTCATTCCTCAACACCCGTTTCCCATTCGCAGGGGAGCGGGTGTTTTCGTTTCAACTCACATTCATCATTAATATGCATTCTATCATCGCATTGCCTCATCGTCCGGCGACAGCCCGGAATATCCTGCCTTTGGAAGATACCAGACAGGCAGCCCTCCTCCAGCGGAGAAATATCATGCCGGAACCGGCAGCTGCTCCGGTAGTTCCTACGACCGTATGCCGTAAAGGGCTTCTCCTCCATTGCGGGGCCGAAGTCGTCGACAGGAGAACCCTGTCCCGTGTGGAAACCCCGTCCTGTACGGAATCGTGGTTCCCGATTCCTCACGACTTCCTTCTGAAGGAAGTGGAATCCCAGCTCACCGCCCACGGCTTCGGGATCGGGGAAACCACCCATTCCCTCATGGGAGTTGAAAAAAATATGAAAAAAGCCGTATCCTGGTGGGAAAAAGCCGTCGCTCAGGGAGAGAAAAGAGCCCAATTCAGTTTAGGTTTATGCCTTATTGATGGAAATGGAATCGGAAAGGATCCGGAAAGAGGAATCAAATTGATTGAATTGTCGGCGCAGCAAGGAGAAGTGGCTGCACAACATTACATGGGGCTTTTTTGTGCTCAGGGAACATTTGGCATGAAAAAGGATATGGAAAAGGCTATCTCCTGGTGGGAAAAGGCAGCCTCTCAAAATAACCCTGCCTCACTATGTATTTTGGCTCAAATTTACGAAGAAGGCATCCATAAGCCCAGAAATGAGGAGATGTTTCTTCAGTTATACCGTAAAGCGGCAGAAGGTGGAGACGCCATTGCTCAAAATGCGCTCGGTCATTTTTATACGCTCGGTCTTCACGGTTTTCCCAAAGACCCGAAGCTTGCCTTTCAGTGGACGCTTAAATCGGCAGAGCAAGGTAATTCCAGCGCCATGGTCAATTTGGGGTATTTTTATGAAGTAGGAGATGGTTCAACCGATCCCAAACGCGTATTTGACAGGCCTTACGGTATCGTACCCAGAGATTACGACAAAGCTGCCGAGTGGTACGAAAAAGCAGCGGTTCAAGGTCATGTTCGTGCGCATTTTTACCTTGCTACAATTTACAGGCTCAAATCAGACGATAAAAAATACATGGAATATCTTGCCAGGGCTGCGAACCTGGGAGATCCGGAAGCTCAATTTGAAATAGCGAACACTTTTCAAAGTATCGGCGATCGTAAATCCGCCGTGACCTGTCTCATGAAAGCAGCCGAGCAAGGATTTACCAGAGCACAAGTTAATCTTGGCTACTGTTATGAAATGGGTGATGGAGTTGCCAAGAACCTTGATAAGGCGGCCGAGTGGTACAATAAAGCGGCCAATTTGGGAAACGGGGAAGCAAAATACCTGTTGAATAAACTTCTAGAAAAACATCCGGCTTCCAAAATTCAAAGTGTGGAGAAAAAATGTAATCCTAACTAAAATAGACAGGAGTTTTTGTTTAGGAAAAATTTACGTAAAAAATGAAGAATTTTCTTCCATAGCTTCCGTTCACCAACATCATGAAACGCGTTTTTTCTTACATCATCGGATTATCAGTTTTTTCGACCTTATTATGTGAAGGCGCCGGTATCGTCGCCTGGAAGGATCAAGCTTTCCATGAGGACTCCATGGCCAAAATAGCAACGTACAGCAGGAGAAAGCTGAGTGGAAACAAAGGGATATTCAACGTAAAGGGAAAAGATATCTACCTGCCTGAGAATCTCTATTGGTACATTGATATTCCCAATGGCCTTCCTTCAGAACTCTCTGATTCGGTTCAATATGAGATGCTCCTCAAGCAGAAATATGAGATGGGCGTTTTTCGGAAACGCTTTCCGAAGTCTTCAGCTATTCTCGATCCATGGCTGAAGCGATTGCAGGAATACCAGGACAACTATGATTCCGGAAAGCGTTTTGTCAACGGCGTCTGGATGGGAAAATCAGCCTGTGAGCAACAGCAGGCCGCACAGAGGGAGAAGAGGAACCAACGACGCTTGCAAGAAGAACAGAAGAGAAAAGAGGCAGATAAAAATACTGTTGGGACGGATTCCAGGTCTGCCGGAAGAGAAGAAAAACCCCGGATACCGTACGCGGACGGTTCCTTGAAGGAAATAAGCGGAGGGAGTGTCGAGGGGGCCAGGACAGTCGTCAAAAGATTGGAGCAGAGTAAAAAGTCCCTGGATCCCGCAGGGCGGAATCAGGCGGAGCAGGTCATTCAATCCATCAAACGGCTTTTTACCGCGCAGTCCGCTTACAAAAAGGCCTTGCAGCAGCAAGCCGGAGCCAAGGCCAAAGCGGAACAATATGAACGCCAGGCGGAGAATAACATGAGGCCGAATCCATTGACGGGAGAGCCTAACTCCTATATGGCCAATCGTGCCCGTAAGCAGGCAAGAGAGATTATCCTGAACGCGGAACATGCTCTTATTAGTGGAAAGAGGGAACTTCTCCAGGCGTTGAAGCAAAGCGATACTCTGGCCTGCACCTTGTATAAGACCATTCCTCAGGACGCGGAGAGTCTGGCTCTTGCCGTTGCGGCGATAGTCGAGTCCTATCATGGGGAGATAGATTTCAGAAGCCGGTTTGAGGAAGTCAGGGATAAAGAGGACAGACGGCAGGAAGAAATTGCCCGTGAACAGGAAGAAAGGGAACAACAGTTAGCTCGTGAGAAGGAAGAAGAAAGGCTTTGGAAAGAAAGAGAGCAAGAAGAGCGGTGCTTTAGGGAAAAGCGGGAAGAAATCGCTCGTCAAAGAGAAGAACGAGCTCAACAGATTGCACGGCGTAGTCAAGAGGAAGAACGAAAAGCCGCAGAAGAGAACATGGAAGCGGTAAAAGCGTCTTCCACACCATCTCAGCCAACGACCCCAACCCAGCCTGCGATACCGGCCAATCCTCCCGTCAAGTACCTGAGCGCTACCGACACCAACAGGATGGTGTATCGCCTCTTGGGTTCTCCTGACCCACGAGCCTTGGAGGGAATTGACGAGAAGAACAGGAACGTCATTCAGACGTCCACGGACCCCGTCGAGATCTCAAAGGCCGCCGAGAAAGCTTACGCCGACAAGGGAACCATTGACCCGGCCATGCGTCAGTACCTGACCAACATGGCCCACTACCGTGCTCTTTCGAATAAAACAGGACAGGGAACAGCCTATCACCCCAGTTTGTCCAGAGCCTTTCCTTCGTTACCTACTGTCATGGAAATGGGAGATGAGGTATGGGCGGAAGAGGTTGATAAAATGATAGGCACTTCACAAGAAACCTATGACCCTAAGTTGTCTCTGGCATGCAGACAACGAGCCAGGGACATTATCGAAGCGAGAAGCCGCATTATGGGTGGTTCCATGGATCGCCCGGAAGATATTTATCGGAGACTTGGCATTTCAGAAGATACGGATCCTGTTTCAGAGGACACGAATTCCAGCCCGCTTTCCGGGATGGCTCTCCCGTTGATTTTTCTGGGGCTCCTGATTGTCATTCCTTTAGGAGTTTTTTGCAGGTTGCGCAGAAAATTGTAACAGCATCACGGATATCAGAACTCAATTTTCAAATCAAAGATGAAAAAATATTTTATTTGCGACGATTCCGGGAATCTGCAAGGCCCCTATTCCGAGCATGTGCTTCAAGTTCTCCATGAAGAGGGTTCCATACGGTCTGATACCCGTATTCGTGAAACCCAGTCTTCTGAATGGGGCACATATTCAGACATTGCGGCAAAAGTTTTGGAGGGCAATCCCCGGAAGGAGGCTGATGAATCCTCCTATCTGATCGCGCTGCCGGATGGAGAAACTGAAGGCCCTTACACCAAAGAACAAATGAAAGCCCTGTATCGCAACGGACGTTTGGCCGGATCTCTTCTTTGCTGCAAGATGGGCGCATCCTCATGGGAAGCGCTTGAAACGTTAATCGGGAAAAATGTTCAACAGACTGCTTCTCCTGAAATCACAGGAGGAAGGAGGGAAGGCTCCCGTTCTTCTTGCTCAAGCGAAGATGACAAGAATTCTCATTTAATGCCGGAAATGCCTCCTGTGCCCAAAACATCGCCTCCATTAGAAGAAACCGCTTCATACGGCAATCTTCCGTTGCAGGATGAAAGAGGTACTCCCTCTGGGCAGAGGTATGACATGAGAGCGTTCTGGACAATGGCCATGCTGTATCTTTTGTCCCCGTTGCTGATTATAGTGGCATCAGCAACCTATGCAGGTAATGCCCGGGTTAGCCTAACGGTTATAGGTATAGGAATATTATTCTTTTTGTATACTCAGATTGCATTGCTGATCAATACATGGAGGGCGTGGAAATGCATACAGCCCATTGCCCGGTATGGTCGTCGCGTCCCCTCAGCGGGGCAGGCTGTGGGGCTGTTGTTCGTTCCCGTATTTAATTTATACTGGATGTATGTCTGCTTTGTCGGATTAGCCGACAACGCCTCCTGGCTTGCCCGGGCCTCCCGGCAAACCAGCCTCCGGCTGAAAGCATGGCCGATGTTTGCCTTCGTGCTGTTTTCACAACTCACCTTTGGAGGCAGTATCATTACTGGAGCCCTCCCTGAATTTAGACCATTTTCTGATCTTCTTTCCTGGCTTTGGATCCCATGGCCGATCGCGGTGTTCTGGTACACGGAAAGAATTATTCAGTCATTTCCACGTCCTCAAGAAAGGAAAAAGAAATATTCACAACAAGAAGAGGCAAGATGAAATCTTATTTGATCAAACTGCCGGACGGAACTCAAATGGGGCCGTTTCCATGGGAGAAGATAGATAAACTATATGCTTCCCGAAGAATCAGCGGAGATGATCTGGTATGGACGGAAGGAATGCCGGCATGGCTTCCTCTTCGCGAAGTTCAAAAAAAGAAGGACGAACCGCATTCACAACAGGCGGGGATATCAGACGCTTCCAGATCGGGGAAGGAGG
>OHAF01001509.1_pt1 | contig 20830 bp, 26 predicted proteins | sample 1577041 | NCBI WGS metagenome assembly OHAF01 (sample SAMEA3541495, study PRJEB24748) | human gut metagenome | biome: human gut; feature: human-associated habitat; material: faeces | place: China | collected 2012
TACCATATTTACGTAAAAAAGCCCAGCTTTTGCTGGACTTTTTCGACAGACTGAAGCCCGATATAATCGGGCTTTTCGCAGGAGACATCTTTTTTATCTCCACATTATGGTGGGAGAGAGTCAAGCATATCCGAACCTTTTTCCAAGTCGGTCAAAGAAAGTGTTTTCGCACCCTTTTTAAAATTAAAATAAAACTCTATTCGGTCATCATATAGAATTATCGAGTTTACAAAACTGTCAACAAGCCTTCTGCGATTTTCCGGTTTTGATACATCAACCTTTACGGTTTCAAACTGCTGCTTTGCGCTGTCTTTGATCATCTTTTGAAAATCTGGGCGGTTATCGGTTTTAGCTGACATTGCCCTGTCAATGTATGTGTCGATAATCTGAATACCGTTCTTTTCGGCAAACACCTTGCACTCACGCAACTGACCTTCAATGGACTCTTCACGCTGATTATCACTTGAATACCGTGCATATATCACGCCTGTCATTTTCTCACCGCCTTATTTAACAACCTTGTATTTAACTCGCGTACCGTATTTTACAGAGGAAAGAAGTCCAAGCTTTTCAAACTTTAAAACAAAACCTCGGATCGTTGCGTAGGCAGCGTCCCCGAAATCTTTTTCGAGTCGCTTTGTTGAAAATTCGCCTGTACCGTAAGCTGACAGCACAAATCTCCAAAGCTTTGTTTCTTTTTCGGTTATTTTTCCGTCTTTAACGGCGTCATCATAAACAGTTAAGGTTTCAATAGCGGCAGAACCCTCGTTCATTTTATTGTAAACATTGTTTATGAAGTAAAGAATAAACGGGGTTACATCTATTTTACCGCTTAATTTTCTGTTTTCCTCAATTACCGTGTAAGCGTCATAATATGCTTTGCGGCTTTTTTCGATCCTGCTTGAAAACGGAATAAACAGCGCCGACTGATAACCTTTTTGAATTAAAAACCATAAATGAACGAGCCGTGCAATTCTGCCGTTTCCATCAAAATACGGATGTACAAAGGCAATGTAAAAATGAATGATTGCCGCCTTAATTAGATCGTTAATGTCATCATCATTATTAGCAAATGCGATAAGCGACTTCATAAACTCAGGCACTTTTTGAGCGTCAAGCCCTGAATGTTCAATATGATCGCTGACAACATAAACGGTATCGTGTCTGTAAAATTTGCCCTCTAACAATTTATCGTCATTGGTTAGAAAATCTCCAACAGTCATCATATAAAGCCTATATAAATTGTCCTCGGTTATTTTGTTGGAGGTATCGGCAATAAATTCAAGCCCATGCTTGATGCCTAAGATTCTGTTTTCCTGCTCGCCGTCAGGTGCCATGCCTTTTAGAATTTTGCGCACACTGTCACGGCTGAAATCCATGCTTTCAATAGCCGAAGTGGATAGTATTTCCTCCTCGGCGGATTTGAGTCCGTAATGCGTATCCTGCGGTTGTAATAACAACTTTACCGCATTTTGATTGACAGCGTTAAAGGTTTCTGTAAAAACAATATTGTTACCGTCAAAATCATATAGCGGCAAAGGTTTATAATATAATTCCTCTAATGCTTTAAGAAAGCTGTCAAAACCCCCATTGTATTTATATTTTAGTTTTTTATAGTCCGGGAAATGCTTATCTCTTAACATTTCGATAAAGACTTTAATGTCCATAGCGGCCTCCCGATATAATAAAGTATCAGTTTATATCAGTATAGCGCAAACGCAACGAAATGTCAAGTATGAAAGCTGCTGTAGAAGGTGCTTCATATGCATCGGCATTAAGAATTATTTTGTTTCATTTCCGCAATAAAAACAAAAGCAAAATCTGTTTCAAATACTTTCATTAAATTCATTCCGCTTTGGGTGATATACTTCACAATATATTCTTTATTATCAGGATAGATTTTGATTTTTCGTGTGCCGTAATCTATGGTATCGCTTTGATTTTTATCTATGGAAAGCACGAACCGACCGCCGATATTTAACAACGACCTTACTTTATTAATTGCTGCTTGCTTATCCCGTATGTGCATAAAGGTGAGCGACGAATAAATTACATCGAATTTGCGCCCGAACTCATAGCTCATAAAATCGCCGCAAACAAGCGTTACATTCGTCTGTTTTTTCAGGTTTTCCTTTGCCCGTTCTGCGGTTTTCGGCGAAAGATCAATACCGAAAATTTCGCGACATTCGGGCGCCACACGAACTGCGAGCCGTCCTGTTCCCACACCGATTTCGAGGACGGATTTTTCTTTTGTCAGCTGTAACAAATCAATAAATTGTTGCCCGTCCCATTTGTCCATATATTCCCGCAGCGGCTCCGGGTCGTGCACGGGGTCATTGTTTTCGTCAATCATTAAATCGTAATGCCGGATAACATCATCGTTTGTGGAGGCTACAACCAATGAATCCTCATCCCGCAAAGCAAATACCTTGTATTTTCCCTCCGATTTAAGCTTATCATACAGCGCTTTGTGTTCCTCGGTATAGTGACAGAAAATAATACCGTCAAACAATCCAAGTCCTTTAAAATCAGTCATACCATCGGGAATAGGATCAAATGCCGCGATATGTGCAACGCTTTGCGTGGCAATGTGCGCGCCCGCACTGCCGCCGATATAAAGAACGCCCGATCTCACATAGCGTATGATTTCTTTATCGAAACCACAATCTTTTATCCGCTTTAGTGTTGCAAATGTATTTCCGCCGCTTATGTAAATGATGTCTAAATCAAGGTTGATAAACTGTTGTTCATTGTAATAGTCGAAAACTGCGATATTATCTTTTGTAAAACCAAACTCTTGCATCCTTAAAAAATACTTTTCACTGTGTATAGCTTCATGCGTTGCTTTTTCATTAGGGATAAATAACAGTTTACATTGATCTATGGGTTTACTTAGATTATCAATTATTGTTTTCTTCGACTTTTCATTGCGAAAATCGCAAGACGAAAGAATGAGTTTCATTTTAAACCCACTCCTTTCAAAACTTCATTCGTGGTTATTCCGTTAAATTTATATGCAAGCTCGCTCATATCGAACGGTAACTGCGCCGAATTATCGAGTTTGATAATCTTATAATTCGTTCTTATCTTTTCAGCATTCCTAATTATAGATTGTTTAATGGATGGTTTCTTTATCCCATCTGCATTTGAAATTATGTTTTCAAGAGAGCTAAACTCATTAAGCAACAAAGCAGCCGTTTTCGGACCGACTTTGTCTGCTCCCATTATCTGAAGTATCACCCGTCAGTGACTTGAAATCAGCATATTGAAACGGTGTAATGTTAAATTTGTCTTTTATGTATTTGGGCGTGCATATAGTGGTTTTATCACCACGATATCTGAGCACCGACACTTTATCTGTTATAAGCTGAAAGAAGTCGCTATCAAATGATGAAATAACAATTTCATTTTCTTGCCCATAAGTCAAAGCATATCCTGCAATCAAATCATCGGTTTCACAAGCAATCGTTTCGGTGTGCTTTATACCGAGATAATCGAGTGCCGCATATACATCAGGCAACTGAGAAAACGGTGTTTCTTCCTCCGGTGTTTCGCTATAATCCACTCTGTTTGCTTTATATTCAGAATCGAGAGCTGAACGTTCGTTTTCGTGTTCGCCATCAAATAATATGACAATGTGCGTTGGCTCAGTTCTTCGTATAATTTTTAGCAACGCACCGACAAAACCAAAGGTGCCTTGGATTGCTTTTCCTTCTGAATTTGTTATTCTCGACGGCATTCCGAAAAACATTTGGAACAGTAGATTGCTGCCGTCAACTATAAGTAGTCGATTCATATCTTTCACCAATTATTACTTCAGTTATAGGGTTATCCAGAATCTCTTCAGGCTACAATTTTTGCCTGATTCATATACGGTAGATTCGTAAACGCCACCATTATTACGTATCGTTTTCTCACTGCCAATATTGCCGTCAATACAGGTTATGAGTAGTTTATCGAGACCGATTTCTCTACAATATGGAAGAATGGCATTCAGCATTGAAGTTGCATATCCTTTTCTTCTTTCACTCGGTCTTATCGAATAACCAATATGTCCACCGAATTTGGATAGATAGTCATTGAAGTAATGTCGTACTTGAATCATTCCAACAAGACGATTATCTGCTTTACGAACATAGAAGAACTGAGTTGCTATAACCAATCCTTCCGGAAGAGTGTCCTGCGCCGTACATTTTTCGCACTCTGAAATGTATGTAAAAGGATCCTCGCATTTGCGAAGCGGACCGCAACCATCCATTGAACAATTGGTATCCAGAAAATCCTGTCTGTATTCTCTGATTTGTTCTGCGTATATTTCACTTGGCTCAACCAAGAAAAAGTCGCCAACATCAATCATAATCATATTGCCGCCTCCCATACTTCTCTTAATTGTCTAATAGACTGCTGTCGCTCAGCTCTGTTATCGCTTACAGCTTTTGTTACTACCTCGAAGAGCTTGTCGCTGAACTGCCATTTGTCCCGTGTGCGGTTATACTCGCCAAAGAGGGCAAAGGCTGTTGCTCCGACAGTATAGACGTTCGTAATTTCATCAATGACTGCTCCAAGCTGAAATTCTTCCGGAGCCTGGAAGCGAGAGCTACCCCACATACGACCCATATCATTGGAGCAAGGCTGCTTACGGAAAAAGTCGATGTCGCAGATCGTCGTTTTGCCATTCTCAAAATCGTACATAATGCTTTCATCATAGAAGTCGATGGCTACGTAGTTCTGAGAGGCGATGTATTCAAAGAAACTCAGTATATCGCGGAACACTGTCAGTTTGGCATCAACGGGCAGTTGCATAAAACGACGGTGTACCAGTTATTTTTCGTGATATTATAGCAATGCACCGGGCAGACAATAAATTCAGTATCTGGGAAAGCCAACTGATAAAGCATAAGGCAGCGCCGAGCGTGAAACGCTTTGCAAGCGATCATTGCCGTTTTAATTTCAAGACTGTTATCATTCACAATTTTTCGGGAGAAAAAGGCGTTATCTCGTGTATGACCCGACTTGTCCTCGCCGAAAATTGCCGTTTTTTATCAGTACATCGGTGAAAAATTCACAGTCGGTTTTGTAGTCGCCGCTGTATATTTCTGCCTTTGAACGCACACCGGGCCATTTATCCCGTTTTACACTAACGCCGCCCGACGGGATAACATATTTAGCAAAGCCTTTATTATACAGCTTTGCCGCATATTCTGTTTTGCCCGAACCACTGCACCCGATGATATGTATTTTCATTCAAATACCTCTAACGCCAATTTACAACTCACAAATCATTCTTACTTTTAATGGCCGCTTAGTTAAAAACTCTGCATTTTCATCCATCGTCGTCCGTGGATGCTGGTATATATCCACCTCTATAGTAATGGGTTCATCAATGATATACAAATATCCTTTCTCTGTTCCGTTATGACGAATTACTCCTTTATCGTCATATTCCAAACAACTTGGTTGATGCGAGAATGCCTCTGCCAGTTCTTTCCACTGTGTAATCGTGCTGCCGATTCTTAGTTCTGAGAAAATATTATTAGAACCATGATACCAAATCCCATTTGATTTTATTTCTGTTTTCATATAATTCTTTCCCACCAATTCCAGTTTACAAAACTTAATTTTGCATACGATTGTAATTTTATAATACTACTTTAATTAATATTTTTTTCGCTTTTGCAATGATAGGCGTATACCAATACGGCAATATCGCTTTTGCTTTTTCGGATGATAGCCATTCATATTTTTCAATTTCTTTTTCGTCGGTAGTTATGTTTTCCCTGCACTCTGCGAGAAAAAGCACAACGGTTTTGAGCTCACCGTCCGCAATTTCATATTGCACGGTTTCTCTGAAACCTTGAACAAAATCAACCGAAATGCCGATTTCCTCTTTTATTTCTCTTTGCGCAGTTTCTTTTTCGGTTTCAAAGGCTTCCATATGTCCTTTCGGTACACTGTATGTTTGTGACCGCCGCTGAAACAAACAAAGGTACTCAAAGCCTTCGGAGGTTTTCCTAAAAATAACCGCACCGCAGGATTTTTGGAACAATGCTTCAATTTCAGTTTCATAATACTGTTCTTGAAAATTTATTTGTTCCTTGATTTCATTTTGCGTAAATGCAACGCTCTCCGGTGCCATAATCAGCTTGTCCTCAACATCGTTTTTCCTGTATACAATTCCGATGATTTTACCGGTGTAATCGCTTACCGGAACATCTACGCCTAATAAATAAACATCAAGTTCTTCGCCGTCGCCGCCAAGCACGCCGGGAATATATCCGTAATTGATTGGATAGGTTAAACTGTAGTTTTCTTTTTTATGTATATAACCTATCGGACGGTCTATTTTAATCGTTATCGTTTTGCCAAGATAGGACTTCACGAGTGCTTTGCGCTCCGTTACAGTCATTCATTATTCCTCAATCTACACATAATTTCATACATTGCCACTTTGTTGGAATCCCATTTTAGTAGTTTTCGAGCCACATCATACGGCAGCCATTGATATTCGCAGTGTTCGTGTGAAATGGTAGGGTCGGCATTGCACTCAAAGGCAAAGCTATATTCGGGTATAACAAAGATATTTTTGTCCCAATTCGCGCGCAAATTTTTGGCCACAACCTCCGCCGGAACAAAGGCGACGCTTTGAAGTGCGGTGAGCTTTTCGGCTGTCACGCTGGTTTCCTCCTTTATTTCGCGCAGGGCTGCCTGAATCGGTTTTTCGTTATCCTCACCGCCGCCGGCAATAAACTGCCAAATGTCAGAGTCTGCACGGTGAAACACGCAAAAGCACAATTCACCTTTTATAAAACGGTAGGGAACGGCTAAAATCTGAAACGGATCGCGCATTTTTATTCCTCGCTTTCGGCTTTTAGGCTTTCAATTTCGGTTGAGAGTTTATCAAAATGCGCCTGCACTTCGTATAAAATCGCTTTTGCGTCCAGTACCGCGCATTTCATATCTTCTATGCGGCAACCCAAATCGTCGGCTTTGTCTTCTATATCGTCAAGGTCAGCTTCATTCCCGTTTACACAAGCGGTGATAGGACAATCGGAAAAGGCTACATTGTTTCCATCGCCGGAAATTTCCACACTGTAAAGCGGCACATTTTCAAACGCAATATTTGCCCCGTCGCCGAGAATTTGCAGCATATTTATATTAGAATTATTGAACGATACATTTGCCCCCTCTGAGTAAATCATCACATTTTCCAACTTTTCTTCAAGCTCTGCGATCCTTTTTTCAAGCTCTGCTATTTTATTTTCCATTCAAATCTTCCTTTCGTTTTTGCACGGCGTTTTTCCGAAACTCTGCCGGGGTGACGCCGATATGATTTTTAAAAACACGGCTGAAATGCTGCACGGTTTTAAAGCCTGTCATATTCGCAATATCTTTTATGGGCACGCTTGTAAATTCAAGCTGCTTTTCGGCAACGGTTATGCGGTATTTCATAAGGTACTCTATTGCGGTAAGCCCCAGTTCCTCTTTCATCAGCGCCGTAAGCGTTGTGTGGTTCATTCCGGCGGCTTAGGCTATATCGGGCAGAGTAATGCTTTCATCAAAGCGGCTTTCAATATACAATATCGCATCGCGCAGCTTCGCATTTTTTATAATAGGCGTATTGTCCGATTTTTGGTGAGTTACACCGTACCCAATCAGTCCGTACATACGCTCTAATGCAATAATTATTTCCATAAAATAGGAGCGACCTCGGCAAGACCAATACCAATCCCGCTGATTTTTAAGCTCCTCCTGCATAAACTCTGCTGCCTGCGTTATTTTCTCAAGCTGCGCCTCGGCTATGGGCACAACATAAGCCTTATCGGTAAACGGCTTTAACAAAAATAAATCGTGCGTTGATGCAATATCGCCGTATTCTTTTTTACGCAGCATCTCAAAGGACATATTAACATTTAAAAATTCGGGATGAAAGTAAATACAGTCATACTGCGCTTTTTGCTTTGAAATAAGCATGGGGTCGGCGGTTTCGTCAAAGCAGATAAACGCAGGCGCCGCGGCGTAAAGCCGTTCGTTTTCCACATTAAATTCCAACTTACCGGCAGTCAGAATGATCAGCAAAAAGCATTTGTCTTTTATGTCAATGTTTTGAAGTCGATCATTCTTTACGCACTCAATTTTTGCAACCTTGCCTTCGTTATATTTTCTGCCTACTGTTATGTGTCGCATACCTTTTCCCACCTTACTAAAATTATTTTAACATAATACGGCAGACTGCACAACAGTAAATCTTTATCCGATTAACAATATATTTTATCTGATTTTAAATATCGGTATTTGATTATTGCTATAATGAAAACAATATGTTATACTTTATCTGTAAACGGGGACGGCACCCATAACAAAAAACGGCTTTACATCATTTACACAGGGGATGATACCCATAGAAAAAAACATTATTGTAGTAGATGAAAAAGGAAAAGAATACGAGGCAACCTACCCTAAAAGGGCGAAGGGTCTTGTTAAAAACGGCAGGGCGCATTATTTAGAAGAAAACAAAATATGCTTATTGCGCCCACCGAATTTAAAATCGGAGGATAACGATATGTCAGATAATAAGAATACAGAAAATTTTTCGATTGATTATGTTTTAAAGCAGATAGAAAAGGTACAAGAACAGCTTTTGGACTTAAAAAACACAATCAATAACATAGGTTGCGTCGAAGACAGTGACCGTACCGGAGAGGAAAACACCACAGTTCATGAAGAAGTCGCTATCAAAAAAATTGCGGCACTAACCGAAGTTTTTCATCACAGAGAAGAAAGTTTACAAAAGCTTTTGGAACTTTACAGTAAAATGTATGATGATCTAACCGATAAAAAACCATTAAAGAATAAGGCTCTTGCAGCGCTTGAAAAATGTTCGGGGAATGATGAACAAATGGAAAAATTATCCGGCATAATGGCCGAAATAGGGTTTTTAGAAGAATAGAATTATAAATGTCAAAAGCGCCCGGTAAACCCGAGCGCTTTTGACATTATCTTTTACACTGAAACTTCTTAAGATATTGTGTAAACCTCCGAAACGGTATAAAACAGAAATATCAAATCGGAGGTTATAATTATGCCAAGGTACAAAAAAGCCCCTTTAGGGGCGGCTGAAAAAACAATGCAGTCGGCAAACCTTTTCAGCACCCCTTGAGGGGTTTGCATGTAACGCGCCCTTTCCGGGCGACTCAAGATATTTTAACGTTGAGTTCCTTTATAACGGCGAGTGTGTTTTCAAAGGTCTCTTCAACCTTAAGATATATATAGGTATATTTGTGGCTCTTATCCACACCGCTTATCTCCAAAGAAAGCGAACATTCATCGGTTATGCTTCTATAGGTTGCTTTCGGCAGATCCGAAATATATGCTTCAACCAATTTTTTGAGCTGCGCCTCGGTCACGGCGGTTTCTTCATATACAGCTTCATCATAGGAATAACCGGGAGCGGCTTCTCCTTCGTCTGTCACGGTGTAAACCTTTGCGCTGACCGAACGGTTGCTGATTATGCTGTCCGATATCGAGCTGCGTATTTTTTTAATATGCTCGGGGCTTTTGTAAAGCTTAAGCAGCAGCGGCATATAATCCGAATAGCTTATGTCGGTATAATTCCGTACAAAATGCCTGCCGCTTTTAAGGGTATAATCAAGGCTTAAATAATCGCCGTTATCTGTTGATTCGGTAACGATTTTTTCATGGAGCTTAAGCACCGTTTTAGGATCTTTAAAGGTTATTTCGGTGCCTGTAAACTGCACGGTCACACTTTCGATTTTGTCAGCGGCGGGAATGCGCCGGTTGTAGCCGAAGCAGTCGGTTGCAAGTATTGCGGCGAATGTACCGAGCATAATTACCGATACAGCCCCCATAACAGCGGATCTTTTAATTGATTTAAAGCCGCGGTCGTTAATTGCACCGAAGGTTATTGCCGCAAGAACACCGCCCACAGCTGCGAATATCCAGAATACAGGGCTTATTTCTCCCTCGGCGAAGATCGACCCTGCGCCGAACGCCGCGATTATGCCGATTATAAGTCCGCATACCGTATATATGAAATTATATGCATAGGAGATTCCGCTTTTTTCACTCTTTCTGCGGCGGTAAAGCGCAAGGCTTGCCGCCAGTGATGAAAAGGTGATGGCGAGCAGCGCGGCTGCAAACGTTATTTCCGACCGCCGCGAAAGCTCGCCCGAAAGCAAATTCCCCAATCTTGTGAACGCGAACCAGTAAGGGGAGGAAAGATTTACCAGGCTGCCGGTATATGCGTCATACGGGTAGCCGCGGAGAAAATAGCTGCAAAGTGAGGAATTTATGATTTGAACAAGCACGATTCCCGCGTTGAAGGTGAAAAATGAGATAATAAGGTCAAAAATACTGCCGGCGCAGATCATAAATATAAGCGAAAACGCAGCCAGCGCGAACAGTATAAGCAGATTATAGGCGTAGCCCTTTAAAATAGGCTTTACGCTGCATTCTACATATTTTGAAATTTTCAGCCCGCACATCGCACCGTAAACCAGAGTCACGGGAATGATTATAGGCAGAACGCTTGATATAAGCCGCGCAAGCAAAAGCCCCGTGCGGGTGGTGGGCAATGAATGAAAAAAGTCGCTTGAGCTGCGGCTGTAGAGAAACGCAAAGTTTATAAACATATAAACAAGCGCCGCCGCAACAGAGGCTATTGCGGTAATGAACATAAGCGTCGGGGCTATGGTATTAAGGTTATAAACCCTTGCGGTATTCTCGTATATCCGCTCAATCTTAAGCAGCGTGTAAACCGGGCAGGCAAGCAGGGCTACGACCGTCATAAGCACGGTCAGTCCCGCGGTGCGCTTGAGCGAATAGGCAAACAGCTGCCTTGCGGGATGAAAATTATTCGGCAATGCTTTTGACGTCATATCCGTTCACCTCCAACTCAAACATAAATGTTTCCTCAAGCGACGGCTCTATGCATTCAGAAAAAACAGGTGAAAGCCGATTTATATAATTCATGATTTGGATCTCATCACCGCGCACTATCAACTGTAAAAGTGAGCCGCTGCGCTCTGCCTTAATAACGTCAAGTCCCGAAAACGCCGTGACATCCGGCACTCCGCGGAATGCCGCCTGAACCTTGTGCAGGTTGCCTTTGAGCTTGTCAACCTCATCGCTTAACACCATATGACCGTTGTGAACAAGTCCCACGCTGTCACACAAGTCTTCAAGCTCACGCAGGTTGTGCGAGGCTATTACCGTTGTCATTCCTCTTGCGGTAACGCCGTCAACCAGTATGCCCTTGAGCGCCTTGCGGATAACTACATCAAGCCCGTCAAATGCTTCGTCAAGCAGAAGATAATCGGGGGATGACGCGATTGCGTTTATAAGCGCCGCCTGCCGCTGCATTCCCTTTGACATGGTGGAGATCTTAGCCTTGTAATCGAGCGGGAAGACCTCGAGCAGACGGTTGTAAAGCGTATTGTCAAAGCGGGGGTATAGCCGTCTGTAAAAGTCAGCCGTTTCTTTTATTGTGGCATTCTGCATGAAATACGGCGTATCGCCGAGGTAGGCAATGCGCGATTTGACCTTCGGATTATCAAATATTTTTTCACCGTCGGAGGTAATGCTGCCTCCGTCTGCCATATACACGCCGGACGCCAGCCTTAAAAGTGTCGATTTTCCCGAGCCGTTTGAGCCTACAAGTCCGTATATAGAGCCGTCTCCGATATTAACGCTTACCGAATCGAGCGCCTTTTTGCCGCCGAATATTTTAGTGAGGTTTTCAGCTCTTATCATTTTGCGTCCCCCTCCTTTTCAAACATCTCGGATACTATTTCAATAAGTTCCGGCTTGCGAAGCCCCAGCTCTGCCGCAGCCGATACCGCCGCGCGGAAATCCCTTTTTGCCGACATTATAACCGCAGTGTCCGCCGCGGCGTCGTCCGATATGAACGAGCCCTTGCCCTTTACCGAATATATAATGCCGTTGGTTTCCAGTATCTGATATGCCTTTTGTATCGTATTGGGGTTTACGCCCAGCTCCATCGCAAGCGCGCGCACGCTCGGCAGCTGCTCGCCGCTTTCAACGAGCCCGAGCGCCTTCATCCGCACAAAGCCGTTTACTATCTGGTCGCAAATAGGAACGCCGCTTTTATAATTAAGCTTGAGCATAAAGCACCTCCCAAAACTGTATTAGTGTTTGTAGTACAGTAAAATAATACACTGTAACGCGCGGTTTGTCAATAAAAAATTTATTAATTATATCATCTTGCAAAAAATGACGAAAGTTGTATAATATAATAGTTTTAAAAATACTTTAAGGGGTTGTTTGTTTTGGGTGCATACGGATATTTGCTGGCGCTTGCGCTGATATTGCTTTTTACGAAAATTTTCGGGCTTGCAACCGCGCATGTTCATCTGCCGCAGGTAGTGGGCGCGCTTATTGCGGGCATTCTTTTGGGACCGAGCGGAATAGGAATACTCCACGAATCGGATTTCCTCACGAAAACCGCCGAAATAGGCGTTATAATGCTCCTTTTTATTGCGGGAATCGATACGGATATAAATGAGCTTAAGCACACCGGTCCCGCCGCCTGCTTAATAGCGGTTTTGGGTGTTGCCGTGCCGATAATCGGCTGCGGCGGCATTTACTGGCTTTTCTTCTCGCGCAGCTTTTCATACGCGAGCTTTATGAAGGCGGCGTTTGTAGGAATTGTTTTTGCGGCGACCTCGGTCAGTATAACGGTTGAAACGCTAAACGAAATGGGCAAGCTGAAAACCAAGGTCGGCGCGACGCTGCTTTCCGCCGCCATAATCGATGATATTATAGGTATAGTGGTATTAAGCATTCTGTCTGCTATGGGCGACAGCTCGGTCAGCCCCGCTATGGTAACCCTTAAAATATTCGGCTTCTTTGTGTTTACCGCCGTGGTCGGGTTTATTGTGTATAAGGTCTTCAAGCGTATCGCCGTAAACCATGCCACGAGCCGCCGCGTTGCGGTGTGGGCAATGGCGTTTTGCTTTATCATGGCATTCTGTGCCGAAAGGTTTTTCGGCGTGGCGGATATTACCGGCGCATATTTCGCGGGCGTTATACTCTGCAATGTTACCGATTCGCGGCGCTATGTTGCAAAAAAGGTTACCGCGGCTTCGTATCTTGTTTTCTCCCCGGTATTCTTTGCCGGAATAGGGCTTAAAACCGAGCTTAACGGCATAACGCCTAATATAATCGTATTTGCGCTTGTGCTGGCGGTAATGGCGGTAATCACCAAGATTATCGGCTGCGGTTTAGGGGCGCGACTCTGCAAAATGACGCCGCACGAGTCATTGACCGTCGGCGTTGGCATGGTGGCACGCGGTGAGGTTGCGCTTATGGTGGCGCAAAAGGGAATCGACAGTGGAAATATCGATCCGCATGTGTTCCCCGCAATAGTGCTTTGTGTGGTTATAGCCGCACTTGTAACACCGGTGCTTTTAAAGCTTGTAATTTCAAAGGGAGACGCTGCAGGCGGCAATACCGAGCCGCAGCCGGCAGCTTGAATCTTACAAAACCGTTAGAATTAAAGGGGAATTTGTAAGCCGATTCAATGGCGATGCAAATTCCCCTTTGGTATAATTACGGCAGAAATAACAAAGGAGGATTTTTGTTGTAAGGTTTCGGACGGGAAGACCGTTTTAACGGTTACCCACTCTGTAAAGGCAGCGAGCCGCGCCCCACGCGTTCATATATAAATTAATATCCAATTCCTACTATGCTGTAGTGAGCGGAAAAGGCACCGAAAAATAATCCATGCGAATTAACAAAATTCTTCCTTTTTCATATTTTATGAAGAGGAAGAATTTTTATTTTCAGGGGGAGGATACTATGCCTATAATATATTTAAGTCCGTCCACACAGGAATTCAACCCTTATTACGGCGGGGGAAACGAAGAATATTATATGAATCTTATAGCCGACGCAATGGAGCCGTACCTTGCGGCAAGCGGCATACAGTTTACGCGCAACACACCCGATATGACCGCTGCGTCCTCGATTGCCGCTTCGAACGCCGGGAATTACGACCTGCATTTGGCGCTGCATTCAAACGCCGTAGGGAGCGGTCAGCAGTCCACCGTGCGCGGAATAGATGCTTACTATTATCCCGGAAGCGTTAGCGGAAAGCGCTTTGCAGATATCGCGGCAAATAATTTACAGCTTATATATCCGCTGCCGGGAATGGTGAAAACCGTTCCGACGACAAGGCTCGGCGAGGTTGCAAGGGTAAGGGCGCCCGGCGTGCTTATAGAGCTCGGTTATCACGATAACCCGCTTGACGCCGACTGGATACGGAACAATATAAATAATATCGCCGAAAATCTTGTGCTGTCACTTACGGAGTATTTCGGAATACCCTTTAATATGCCGCAGCCCATACAGGTGGGATATGTCTCAACCGAGGGGTCGAACCTTAATATCCGCTCACGCCCGGATATCGGCGCGCCTATAATCGGTAAAATACCGAACGGCTCGGAAATTGTAATTTACAATCGTCTGCCCGAATGGGATTTGGCAGGCTACGGCGGAGTTATGGGCTATGTGAGCAGCCGTTATGTGGCGGTATAAATTAATTGAGCGTGCCGAATTTTCGGCACGCTACCTTCGGAAATGCCGTTCAGCATTCTTCAATCAGCCGTTCAAGCTCCTTTGCGGCAACGCTTAAGGGCTGCTCCTTACGCTTTATTAAAACAATATTCCGCTCGGGAATTTTTTCCTTTAAATCAATTATATTTACATCTTCGCTTTGCAAAAATTCCTCGGGAACAAACCCCACGCCGAGGTCTGCCGCGACCATCGGTAATATCTGGTCGGCGGTGAACGCCTCAATATCGGGGCGGTAGGTAAGCCCGTGGGAAGAAAAGAAGCCCGAATAAAACTCAAAGGACTTTGTGTCCTCACCGAGTGAGATGAGCGGGTAATTCGTCAGCTCCGAAAGGGAGACCTGCCTGTTTGCAAGGCTTGAAAAGTACGGCGAACACACCGCAACTTCGTTTACGGGGCGTATGACCCTTTCTGTTAATGACGCGGAACGGACGGTCGGGGTGGTCACAACTGCAATATCCGCCGTTCCGCCTTTCAGAGCGGCTATTGCCTGCGGGGTGGAGTGGTTGCTTATTCTTATATGTATGCCCGGGTAGCGCAGCCTGTATTTTTTTAGCACGGGCAAAAGCAGGCAGCGCAGCGCCACCTCGCTTGCCGCAACATATACGCTGCCCGAGCGCAGCGAGCGGCTGTCGGTAATTTCCGCCTCGCCCATTTCTATATGCTCATACGCTATTTTAATATGCTCATAAAGCCTTTTGCCCTCGGGGGTCAGCTTCATTCCCTGGTTGCTGCGGGAAAAGAGCGCGCAGCCAAGCTCTGCTTCAAGGTTTTTAATCGTTCGGGTTAAATTAGGCTGGCTGTTAAGCATCAGCTTTGCCGCCTGGGTTATATTGCCGTATTTCGCAACATAATAAAACACACGGTAATAATCATAGCTTATATACATTTTTTGCACGCTCCGCAATATCAAAATGATATTATAATCATATCTATTATATATTTTACATATGTGTATAAAATGATTATAATATAGCAGTCAACAAAAGTCAAGGCTTACGGGGGCGGTTGTATGGATTATAAAAATGCGGATATGTATGCGCTTATGTGCGAAAGGGATAAATGCGCGGCTGAGCTTGCAAAATATGCAAAAAGCGGGCTTTCGCTTGATCTTTCCCGCGGAAAGCCCTCAGCGGAACAGCTTGCGCTTTCGCTTAATATGCTGGATGTTTTGGATCACCGCAGCATTTTAGACAGCGAAAGCGGTCAGGACTGCCGCAACTACGGCGGGCTTGACGGCATAGAAGAGGCAAAAAGGCTTTTAAGCCATATGATGGGCACGCACTCGGTAAACACCATAGTGGGCGGAAACAGCAGCCTTACAATGATGTACGAACTTGTAAGCCACGGCATGACTGACGGAATATGCGGCGCGAAACCGTGGCAGGAAATAAAGAACCGCAAATTTTTCTGTCCCGCCCCGGGGAATGACCGCCACTTTGCAATAACCGAACATTTCGGGTTTGAGCTGATACCTGTCGGTATGACCGAAAGCGGACCCGATATGGACGAGGTTGAAGACCTTATAAAGGATGAAACCGTAAAGGGCATTTGGTGCGTTCCGAAATACCAGAACCCGACGGGAATTGTTTTCAGCTTCGAAACGGTGCGAAGATTTGCCGCGCTGAAGCCCGCGGCGGAAGATTTCCGTATTTTTTGGGATAACGCGTATTGCATACACGCTTTTGACGGAGAAAACGCCGAAATACCCGACATTATAAGCGAGTGTGAAAAAGCGGGAAACGCCGATTTGGTTTATGAATTTTGCTCCACAAGTAAAATTACATTCCCGGGCGCGGGCATTTCCGCACTTGCCGCAAGTCCCACAAATTTAATTGATATAAAATCCTTTTTGCAGTTTTCCACCATAGGACCCGATAAGCTCAATCAGCTGCGGCACGCGCGGTTCTTCAAAAACAGCGCGGGACTGCGGGCGCATATGAAAAAACACGCCGAAATATTAAAGCCTAAATTTGAGGCAGTGTATAAAACCTTGAAAGAGGAGCTCGGCGGCGTCGGTATTGCCGACTGGACTGCGCCGCGCGGCGGTTATTTCCTTTCCTTTAATACGCTGCCGGGGTGCGCAAAAAAGGTGGTTGAAATGTGCGGAGAATACGGAGTGAAATTTACGCCGGCGGGGGCGTCCTTTCCGTACGGCTACGACCCCGAGGATAAAAATATTCGCCTTGCGCCGTCATTTGCGACGGTTGAAGAAATAACGCAGGCAATAAAGGTTTTGTGCCTTTGCACAAAGCTTGCGGCAATAGAAAATCTTATGAAGGAGAGAACTTAAAATGGCGGAATTACTTGAAACGGTTATGACGGCGGTATTTGATATTGCGCTGCTTTTCCTGGTTATTTACTCGGCAAAGGGCAGGGCGGCAAACGGCGGCACGCGGCTTGTGGCGCTTACATTCAGCTTAGGCTTTTTGCTCGGTATTTTGTCAAAGTGCATTGCTGGCGGCGGTTCCGCCGTAATGACACTTTCGGCGCTCGGGTTTATGCTTTCTTATATGCTTTTTGTTTTCAGTATTCCAGAGAAGAGGAAGCACAATGAAAAGCGGTAAGCCCTTTAGGGGGCAGATGTCCGACAGTTTCAGAGCGGCGGTGTTTATAATTTTGTCGGGCGGATTTCAGGACGCATATACCTACACCTGCCGCGGCGAGGTTTTCGCAAACGCCCAAACGGGAAACATTGTGCTTTTAAGCACGGCGCTTTACGGGCGCGAGTGGCAAACGGTTTTAAAATATCTCGTTCCGGTGCTTTCCTTTTTAGTGGGCACGGCGGTTGCCGAGTTTATTCATATAAAGCTGAAATGCTATGAAAAGCTGCACTGGCGGCAGATAATACTGCTGCTTGAAATACTTTTGCTTTTTTCGGTGGGCTTTCTGCCCGCAAAAGTTGAGCCGCTTGCAAACGCGTTTGTTTCGTTCGTCTGCGCTTTGCAGGTGCAAACCTTTCATAAGGTGCGGGGTCACGCCTACGCCAGCACTATGTGCATAGGCAATATGCGCGCGGGCACAGAGGCGCTTTGCGCCTACTTCCGTGTGCGGGATAAAGAAATACTTAAAAAAGCAATAACCTATTTCGGCGTTATATTTGTTTTCGGCATAGGCGCGGGGCTCGGCAGCGTGCTGACATGCGCGGCGGGATATAAAGCAATATGGCTTTGCTGCGCGCTGCTTTTCATAAGCTTTTGTATGATGTTTGTGCCGGAGAAAGATATGTAAATAAATGCGGCGACAGTGCCGCCGCACCTATTAAATTTAATGAAACATAGTCTGAACGCCGTCAACAAAATCGCCCACGGCTTTTACAAGCTTTGCCGAACCCTTGGTAATGTTTTTATTATCGTTGAGCATTACCTTGCCTACGGCAAGCGCTGCGGCGCCGGCTACCATTCCGGCTCCGAGACCTTTCATAAATGTCATTGTTCCGTTTTGCATTTTTAACCCTCCTTTTTTAGTTATTATATCCCGAAAATTCGGCAATTTATAATGTTGTGAAAAAAATAACAGATAAATCGAAAGAGTAAGTTAATATTTGTGTAAAAATAGGCTTGACATTATTGGGCAAAAGTAATAAAATAGTACAATAATTGCGAGGGGGTATGCTTTACGGTCGGCGGTTTGATTGCGTTTATATTCGGAATAGCGGAAGCGCTGATGCTCAAAAGCGCGCTTTCCTCTTTCACTTCGGGAAATTACACCAAAGCGGTTACGCTTGTGCTCATAAAGCTTTTGCTTTACGGCGCGGCTGCCGTCTTACTTGTGTTTGTATTTCCGAAGTCACTTTATGCCTGCCTTATCGGCTATGCTGCTGGTCTGCCGCTGGCAACAGTCGGTTGGTTTATATATTACACTGTGCGCACCCAAAGGGTAAAATCGGGGGATGATAAAAACGAAAGCAATAACAATAACTGAATTTGCGTTTTCCGCCGTGCTTTTTTTACTGGGATTTATAGGCTACTGCGCCGTTCATTCCTATATTAAGCACCACGGGGAAACAAAGGAGCTGAAAAAACGTTCGGTTCTGCTTTTGGCGCTTGCCGTTATAGCCGCGTGGTTCTTTATAGGCACGGCGGTAACGTCGGTTTCAAGCGGTAAAGCGGGCATGAACGTTGAATTTGAAATGTTCAGCGAGCGGGTAACGCTTTTCGGCGTTTCATTTGCGCAAACTACGGTGCTTACCTGGATAATAATGCTTATAGTGCTTGTTTTCTGCCTTATTTTCAGGTTTATACTGTTCCCGCGCTTTGATAAGGACAGACCGAAAAACGCCTTTCAGAACGTAATGGAGCTTGCGGTTGAGGCAATGGAAAGCTTCACCAAGGGTGCTGTGGGCGATTATTCCGAGAAATTAGCGCCCTATATGTTTTCGCTTGCGGTGTTTATGGTTTTCTCGGCGGCATCGGAGCTTTTCGGCTGCCGACCGCCCACATCCGATCTTTTAATAACCCTTTCAATGGGTCTTATAACCTTTGCGCTTATTAACTTCTACGGCGTTAAGAAAAAAGGGTTCGGCGGAAGAATAAAATATCTTTCAAGCCCTACGCCCGTAATACTGCCCATGAAGATATTGAGCGACGTTGCGGTTCCTATTTCGCTTGCCTGCCGGCTTTTCGGTAATATGCTCGGCGGAATGATAGTAATGGACCTTTTAAAATCGGTTTTAGGCGGCTATGCGTCGGGTATTCCGGCGGTGGCGGGGCTTTATTTCAACCTTTTCCACCCGCTTATACAAACATATATTTTCATAATACTTTCGCTTACATTTATAAACGAAGCAATTGAGTAACAGGAGGAATTTAAAAATGGTAGCAATTGGTGCAGGTTTGGCAATTTTAACGGCAGTGGGCGCAGGTCTCGGCATGGGCATTGCAACAGGCAAGGCGGTTGAGTCGGTGGCTCGTCAGCCCGAGGCCTCGGGTAAAATAAACGCGATACTTCTTTTAGGCTGCGCGCTGGCGGAATCAACGGCAATTTACGCTTTCGTTGTGGCGCTTATTTTGGCTGCAAAAGTATAATTTGAACGGAGAATCATCATGTTCGGTTTGCAAATATCAGATGCCGTCAAGGATCTGATAATAAATATAATCAATATAATCGTTCTGTTTGTTATTGTTAAGTCGCTTGCGTACAAGCCGGTCAAAAATTTTCTTGACGCGCGCAAGGCGAGAATAGACGAAAGCCTTAAAAACGCCGAAAGCAAAAACGCCGAGGCGGACACTTTAAAGGCGCAGTATGAGGACGCTTTAAAGCAGAGCAGGCAGGAAAGCGATAAGATTATCGGTGAGGCGGAGCTTTCCGCACAGAAAAGAGCTGCCGAGATTACATCGGACGCCGACAAAAAGGCGGCGGATATTACCGAAAAGGCAAGAAAGGACGCCGAGCGCGAGTACAACGAGCGTATGTCGGGGCTCAAAGCGGATGTTACCGATATAGCCTTTGATATTTCAAAGAAAATTCTTTCGCGCGAGGTTACCGACGCCGATAATATGGCGATTGCCGATGAGTTTTTCTCAAAATACGGGGAAAAGGAAGAAAAAGTATGAAAACGGTAGTTATAACCGCCGCGGAGAATATGTCGGACGCAACCTATGCCCGCATATGCCGCGGTTTCCGCGAGAAATTGGGCGATGACTTAAAGTTTGAAAGAGTGACCGATAACGGAATTATCGGCGGCTTTATTGCCGACGCGGACGGTGAAATTTACGATTTGAGCATTTCTTCACAGCTTAAAGAAATGCAGAAAAAAATTGACGGATAAAGGCGGGAGAAACTGTGCCGGAAATTAAAAACGAAGATATAGGCAGCGTTCTTAAAAAAAGAATAGCCGATTTTCACACCGCGCCGATAGTCTACCGCTGCGGTAAGGTTTCAAGCGTGGGCGACGGCGTTGTAAGGGTAAAGGGTCTGCCCGACCGCCTTTACGGCGAGCTGCTCGAATTTGAGGGCGGAGTTTACGGTATGGCGCTTGACCTTGAAGAGGACGGCGTGGGTGCCGTGCTTATGGATAATTCCGATTCCGTAAGCGTGGGCAGCACCGTTAAGGGCACGGGAGTTGTGGCTGAGGTGCCGGTGGGTCAATCGCTTATAGGCAGGGTTATAGACCCTATAGGCAGACCGCTTGACGGCGAGCCGCTTATTGCAAAGGAATACCTGCCGTGCGAGAGAACGGCGCCTACAATTATGCAGCGCCGCCCGGTGGATAAGCCCC
>OHAF01001510.1_pt1 | contig 20816 bp, 15 predicted proteins | sample 1577041 | NCBI WGS metagenome assembly OHAF01 (sample SAMEA3541495, study PRJEB24748) | human gut metagenome | biome: human gut; feature: human-associated habitat; material: faeces | place: China | collected 2012
GGCTGCCGCACATCAGATTTCACGACCTCAGACACACCTTCGCAACGCTGGCACTGCAAAATGGGGTGGACGTCAAAACCGTCAGCAGTATGCTCGGCCACTATGACGCTGGATTCACACTCCGCACCTACACCCACGCTACGAGGCAGAAGCAGGACGAAGCCGCACAAACGATGGGCATCTTCATGGCGCAAGTGATGTAAGCAGAAAAAGGATGCGAAATACCGGAGAGGGGGCAAAACCTCCTCTCCGGTACTCTTTGAACCTATCCGCACATTTTCGCGTGTGGGTCACGGTGTGGGTCAGGCAGTTGACCCACATTTTGACCCACACATTTTTCAGCATTTTTGCAACAAAAAGCATCGAAAACCGAAGTTTTCGATGCTTTTTTGGAGCTGCTGGGCAGATTCGAACTGCCGACCTCATCCTTACCAAGCCTCAAATTTAATGTCACATAAACCGCTATAGTTGCATTGAAATAAGTTCCATGCACTATCACGCCCCTTTTTCAATGCTCTTTATTGCACCAAGCGCACGGAACGATTTCTTCAATACCATCATATTCCTTGATTCGTTTAGCAGGGTTTTTAGCATCTAAACGCTTCTAACTTACCATTTAGCACGGGATACAATCTAGCTGATGTATCCGGCTCAAGGAGATTTCCTACATGAAAAATTATCAACTTGAACTCAGGCAGATCGTGGATTATCCACGATGCCGAATCTATCGAGAATTTATACAAACTCTGATTGCAGACCGGGGTATTCGCACAGGCGGATGCTCCGGTCTTTTTTATTATACCGTTCTTTGCTCCTATGTCAACTTCAGGACCTCTTACCGACGCATAGACGGAATTTCATATACGGTCTATCCTGGTGAATGGGTTTGCTCTATCACCGATATTGCAGAATGGTTTCGCGTGCGTTTCCATTATCAGGCATTTGCGATCCTAAAATCCTTGCAGGATCGGCAGCTCATTACATTTACCCGCCTTGGTCGCGGGCATATTGTAAAGTTCTCCATTACAGACTGGCGGCGCAACAACACCGCACTCGATTATAGCTGCCCCTGCCAAAAAGATTCAGGCTTTTTCTTCATCCCTGTTTCAACAGCCACAGAATTGATTTCCGCAGGACGCGCGTCTGAGATGGATGCCCTTCTGGATCTCTGGATCTCCGCAATTTACAAGGATCAGCAGGTGCGCGGCTCTGAAATCGGACCAGTTGTGTACTTCAGAAACGGCACAGGGAATCCGCTCGTCAATTACAGCGAATTATCCGCGCGCTGGGGAATCTCCCGTTCCAGCGTGGGGCGGCTGCTCAAAAAACTGGCCGATTTTGATTATCTTTCTCTGCTGACTTTCCCAGGCCGCAGCGGAACGGTAATTTACCTAAAGAATTATCTCTCAACCATGTTCCAAATTTCGGATGTCATGATAGACAAAGAGGAGGTTGCTATGTGTCTGAACCTTCGCGTATCTGTGCCAGATACCATTTCGCCAGAGTCCGGCTCAATTTCTGATGAGCAGATCTGCGTTTCAACAGAGCTTCCCAGCGTTTCAAAACCTCACATGCTGTACTTCGTTCGGAAAGTGCTGCGAACCCTTGAAGCGCAAGGCATTTCCTGCCTTTCATGCCCAAAATCCAAATATATGTTATATCCATTATCCGACGACTGCACGGTAGGAATAGAGAAAGGCACTATCTCAGCGGGACTTGCGATCTGCTGCGGCGCCGGCAGTCCGTTGTATCGGTTTGAAATGACGATCATCCCAAATGCTGAAGCGGAAGGAGCGTGCGACAATGTCAGGAAAGATGTATGAAAAACGGCCGGAAGAGGATGCCCGCTATCACGATACATGGAGACTGCTCAAAAAATATCGAGATGTAACATGGAGCCTGGAACTGTCTATCCGACAGGTCAAAAATCAGTTTCGCATTGATTATGATTGCAGCATTGAAGATTTTTTGGAGTCCATCTATATGGCAGGCGCGGATCTCGGCGGCACGGACATCGAAAATCATGCCAGGTGCATTGAGCGCAGCTACAAAATGCTGACCCTGCTTGAAAATTCCGTCAACCTTCTCCGCACGCACCACCAGAGCGGAGAGGTGTACTACTGGATTTTGTATTACTCATTTTTATCCCCACAGAAGCTGAAAAATGTGGAGGAGATCATTGAAGCGCTCCACCCGCATATCAGGGACATTAGCTTCAGCACCTACTACCGCCTGCGCAAAGCTGCCGTGGAAGCGTTAAGCTCTGTCCTTTGGGGATTTTCCGCGCAGGACACTTTGAAAACGCTGGACTGCTTTTTCCCGCCAGATGTGTGAGAGTATTTTGAAAGAGAATTGGGAGGAAATTGGAAGGGTTTTGCTATTGAACGCAAAATCGCCGTATGTTAAACTAAGTATGCTCAAAACTATAAACAAACCAAAAGCAGCCGCAGGAGGACGCCATTTTTGATGTGCGTCTTTTTTTATGCCCTTCTGCGGTCAATGAAACAGCATCCGGCTTTCGCTGGGTGCTGTTTCCTGCTTTTGGGCAACACAAGGAGGTAATGCTTTTGAAGCACAAGTGTCCGTCTCCCCGTATTGGGAAAAAGCCACGTGGCAATATCGGCCGTTGGCTGTATGCGGCGTTTCTGACCGCCACGCTATCCGCTTCTCTCTGTCAGCCGGCCTCTGCCGCAACCGTGTGGGAGAAGGCCAATGAGATCATGCGGGATGTCTATACGCAGATCCTCGGCATCTCCACGATTGCAGCCATCGTTACGGCCGCAGTTGCACTGCTGATGATGAATTTCTCCCGCAGCGGCCGAACCGTCGATGAAAGCCGGGCTTGGCTCAAGCGAATCATCATCACATGGGCTGTTTTGAACGGTCTCGGCTTCATTATGAGCTATGTTACGCCCTTCTTCAGCGGCGGGCAGTGGACCGCCCCGTAAAAGCTATGGGAATTTTAGACGGTATTGTAGAGTGGATCGCGGAGCAGATCATGTACGGTCTGGATATGATCAACACCTCTGTTTTGGGGGCATTGGGCTGTGACATGAACACATTTCTGCGATATTTTCCCGCAGCGGAAACCATGTATAGCCTTCTGGTGGCACTTGCCATCGGGCTGATCCTGTTGGGCTGGGTCTGGAATCTGTTCAAGAACTATGGACTGGGCTTGGGCGTGGACGCAGAGGATCCGGTCAAGCTGACCGCCAAGGCGATTCTGTTCATTGTGCTTGCGTACTATGCAGATGAAATCGTAAACATTGCGCTGACGATAGGCGGAACGCCTTATGCGTGGATACTGTCCTCAGAGCTTCCTTCTTTGGACTTTGCCAGCTTCAATTCTGTTCTGCTGACCATCATCGGCGTCTGTGCCAACGGCGGCGTTGCGCTGATCGTTCTGATTCTGACACTGATTCTTGCGTGGAACTACATTAAGCTGCTGTTTGAAGCGGCAGAACGGTATGTACTGCTGGGCGTCCTGGTCTATACCGCACCGGTAGCCTTTGCCATGGGCGCATCGCAATCCACCGCAAATATTTTTAAGAGCTGGTGCCGGATGTTCGGCGGGCAGATATTCCTGCTGCTGATGAACGCATGGTGTCTTCGGCTGTTTATCACGATGGTCGGCACATTCATCTCAAATCCGCTTTCCATGTAGGAGGTCATTACCACGAAGAAATATCATAGAATCATTCCGCTGCTGGGCACCGTTCTTTTGCTTGCGCTCACCTTGGCGGTACCTGCGTTTGCTCTGGAGGAAAGCGATGTCGAAGCCGCAGTCAGCAGTTCCAGCCGCGAGGCCGTGACGGGAAATGTCCTGGTCTGGTTTCTCTGCGCGGTTGGTTTTCTCAAAGTCTCGCAGAAAATCGACAGCTTCATGGCAAGCATCGGCGTCAACGTGGGGCATACCGGCGGTTCCATGCTGGGTGAGGCGATGGTCGCATTCAAGGGTGTCTCCCTCGCTGCCGGCATGGCTGGAAAAGTTGTCGGGAACTTTGCCGACAGAGCCTCCAGCCGCGCAGGCGCCACCGCATCCGGATCTTCCGGCTTTCTGCAAGGTGGTCTGGCCGGCGTTGTCAGTCGGAAAATCACCAATGATGCCGTAAGAACTGCGACGCAAACGACACAGAAAGCGTCTTCCTCCACCATGTCCGCCGCGCATCAGGCCACGGAGCGTACTGTAAATGCCGAGCGGCAGGCAGCAAGCGTTGTTCATCAGGCAAAGCAGACGCGCAGCGAAAGCGCTTCTCAAAAGCCGCAGATGGGCGTGACCCATCAGCAAGTCGCTTCCAGTACCCGAACCGCCTCGGTTTCCTCACTCCGCAGGGAGTCACAGCATTCCGTTGGCCTCGGCGGACGTATTTTTACCAACTCCATGCTGGAGGGCGGGCGTTTTGCCAACGATGTGATAGGTATGGTCGCAGCCGGAGATCTGCACTCCACCGGCTCCATCACCGGAGAGTTTGCGTCACAGGCGTTGTCCTCCTACATGGGCATTACCGCTCAGGGAGACGCCGCACCGCAAATATCCTATTCCGACGTTGAGATCGGCGGCGGGCGCATCACCGGCACAGAGTATTCTCCGGAGCATCCGGAGGGCATTTCCTTTGGAATGTACCATACCGGGCAATATGCCGCGCCGGACGGTGAACACCAGAAAGTCTTCTCTGCCGATGGCGCCCAATGGTACAAGCAGTATGCTGTTGACACTGTAATCAAGAAGCCATTTACCGCACCGGACGGCGAGATCGACTATCATAAGGAGATCGTCAAGAAGATGCCCGATCCGCCGAAGCGGAAAGACCGGATGTAAGGGAGGCTGTCTATGAAACCAGAAGAATTTGAGGTTTATGTGATTCCTCCCAACTTTATGGAGGGCGGCACACTCTTCGGCGGGCTTTTGAAAACCCGCAATACGATTGAGGCGGTCATCCTTGGCCTCGCGGTTGGTGTGCCGGTTTTGCACCTTCCGTTTTCCCTCACCGTCCGCGTTGTGATTTTATGCCTGACAGCTCTTCCGCTGGTGCTTCTCGCTTTGATTGGCGTATCCGGCATGAGCCTGTCCGCTTTTATCCGCCTATTCTTTTGCTTTCTGCACAACCGCAGAATCCTTTCGCGCGATGGGACACAGGGCGGCAAAAATGGAAAAACGCTGCTGCCCAGCTGGGCGCAGCAGCGGAAAAGCGACTGCGAAGCAGAAGATCCTCCGCTCCCCAAAAGCCGCAGCCGATTTTCTGTTGATCTGAAGCAGCGCAGCGTGACGCAGTTCAAGACCTTCTTGCAGGAAGAAGAAGCCGTTCAGCCGCTCAATGCCCTGGCGGACTATATCCCTATCGAGAAGATTGAGCACGGCGTCATTTATACAAGAGATCACCGCTATGTCAAGGTTGTAGAGGTGGTTCCCGTCAACTTCCTGCTGCGCAGCGCGAGAGAGCAGCGCAGCATCATTTACTCCTTTATTTCCTATCTGAAAATTGCCCCGGTCAAGGTGCAATTCAAGGCATTGACAAAGCGTGCGGACATTAACCGGCATCTGGATACCGTCCGCAGGGAGCTGGAGCATGAGCAGGATCCGCGCTGCCGTGTCCTGCAGGAAGACTACCTGAAGCTCATTCGGCAGCTTGGCTCCCGTGAGGCAATCACAAGGCGCTTTTTCCTTGTTTTCGAGTATGAGCCGCTGCCCGGCACCAAACGCGGCCATGAGGAAGAGGATGCAATCGCTTCCCTGCAAACGGCCGCACGCACGGCGGCAAATTATCTGCGGCAGTGCGGCAACGAGGTCATTTCCCCTGAGAACGAGGACGACGCCACGGCGGAGATTCTTTATAACATTCTCTGCCGCAGAGCCAGCAGTGAGCCGTTCTACCAGCGGGTGAAGTCCGTTCTGGCAGACTACATGGCCTCCGGACGAGACATCAATACAATTCCTGTCAACGAGTTTTATGCGCCTGACCGGATCGACCTCAGCCATGGGAGTTATCTCTGTATAGACGGACTATACTATGCTTATCTTCTGGTCCCCTCGGACGGCTATAAAGCACGAGTGCCTGCTGGCTGGCTCAGTCTATTGGTCAACGCAGGTGACGGGATCGATCTGGACGTCTTTCTCGCGCGGCAGCCAAAGGACCGCATGGTCAGAAAGCTGGGGCAGCAGCTCCGTATCAACCGCAGCAAAATCAAGGAAACCAGCGACACCAACACGGATTTTGACGACCTCGACGGTGCGATCCGCAGCGGCTATTTTCTAAAAGACGGTCTTTCCAACAATGAGGATTTTTATTATCTGAACCTGCTTATCACCGTCACAGCCGGCAGCGTGGATGATCTCGAATGGAAGGTCGCGGAAATGAAAAAGCTCCTGCTCTCGCAGGATATGGATGTGCAGACCTGTTCCTTTTGTCAGGAGCAGGCTTTTTTGTCCTCTCTCCCTCTGGCTTCTCTGGAGCGCCAGCTCTATGAGCGGTCTAAGCGTAATGTTCTGACAACGGGAGCTGCCAGCTGCTATCCCTTCACCAGCTATGAGATGTGCGATGACAACGGTATTCTTCTCGGCGTCAATAAACACAACAATTCTCTCATCATCGTGGACATCTTCGATTCCCGCGTCTACAAGAATGCCAATATTGCCATTCTCGGAACCAGCGGAGCCGGAAAAACCTTTACGCTTCAGCTGATGGCTCTGCGTATGCGCCGCAAGGGAATTCAGGTCTTTATCATCGCGCCGCTCAAAGGGCATGAGTTTCACCGGGCCTGTTCCAACATCGGCGGACAGTTTATCTCCATATCTCCGGCTTCTCAAAACTGCATCAACATCATGGAGATCCGCAAGGCAGATAAGTCCGTGGACGATCTGCTGGATGGCCCCGGCGCGGAAAAATCTCTGCTGGCAGCCAAAATTCAGCGGCTGCACACGTTTTTCAGTCTCTTAATTCCGGACATGTCCCACGAGGAGCGGCAGCTTCTGGATGATGCCATGATCTGTACCTATGGGACAAAGGGCATCACACATGATAATGCTTCTCTGGAACAGCCGAAAAATCCAGGGTGCTATAAAGAAATGCCGATCCTGGGCGACCTGTATGAAATTCTCGCCGCCTCTCCGGAAACAAAGCGCCTTGCCAACATCCTGAATCGGCTGGTCAACGGCTCTGCCCGCTCTTTCAATCAGCAAACCAATGTGGCGCTGGACAACAAGTACATCGTCCTTGATATTTCTGAGCTGACCGGTGATCTGCTGACGGTGGGGATGTTTGTTGCTCTCGACTTTGTATGGGACAAGGCCAAAGAGAACCGCACGGCGGAAAAAGCCATCTTCGTGGACGAGTGCTGGCAGCTCATCGGCGCCAGCAGCAACCGGCAGGCCGCCGAATCCGTTCTGGAGCTTGCCAAGACGATCCGCGGCTATGGCGGCAGCCTTGTCTGCGCCACACAGGACCTCAATGACTTTTTTGCGCTGGACGACGGTAAATATGGCAAGGGCATCATCAACAACAGTAAAACGAAGATCCTGCTGAATCTGGAGGAGGAAGAAGCCCAGCGTGTCCAAGGTGTCCTGCACCTTTCCGAAGCTGAGCTGATGGAAATTACGCACTTTGAGCGCGGCAGCGCTCTCATCAGTACAAATAACAATAATATTGCCGTGGAGATCAAGTGCAGTCAAATGGAAAAGGAATTGATCACCACGGATCGCCGGGAGCTGGCCGAGCTTGCTCAGCGTGCTGCGCCAAAGCAGCATCCATGCTAATCCGTACACAATACGCATTTAAGACGTATAACGCTCCACAACCAACAGCAATACGGCGATTATACGGCTTCAATACGCATAACGAGGAGATGTTTCAATGAAAACGAGGGAACAGATCTATGGGCAGGAAGCCGCCGGCCTCCTGCGGGATGTTTCCATGTACCGTGCTCTGACGGAGACGCAGCTTTTGAAGCTCTATCCGCACAAGGAAAGTAAAATCCGAAATCTGCTGTCCTACCTGCAAAAGCAAGGCCGCATTGTGCAGCGCGGCGAGTATTACCGCATTCCCGCTGATGCGGAGGAGAGCATCGATCACGGGCTTTCAAAGGCCGTTTGGGTTCTTACCGACTTTATGGAGCAGGTAGAATATCACTCTGTCAGCGAGTACCCCGCAAAAATCATCTTTTTTGCGGATGGTGAAGTTTACGAGATCATTTATGCGGAGCCGGGTAAAGAGCAGCTGATCAACCAAATGCTCTCCACGGTAAAAGAGGTTCCGCCCAAATACATCGTTCTGATTGAGCAGCCGGAGCAGATTGCCGAGATCCACACACCAAACACCAGCGGCTACTGTACCGTCTCTTCGGGCGGCGAAGTGCAGTATTATCAAATCGAATAAGGAGTTTTTTCTTGAACAGGGCCATCATATCACAAAGAATTACATCTATTCTGGCTGAGATCGAACGGCTGAACAATGCGCTCTATGCCATGAACACGACGGATATTCAGCGTTATCCCGACAACTACGAGGTGCTGTCCACGGATGCGGCGCTGCGGGCCGAGCGGATCACCTGCCGGCTGCGCCACCTGATCTATGCCACCACCAGCATCAAAAAAGAGGAATATCTGCGGTCTGCTGAAACCATGCAGGGCATTGAGATCAGCGAAAATGACGGCATTCTGGAAATCAAGCTCCCGTGCCTTCTGCCAAAGCGCAGGCAGCGCCAAAGCACGGAGTTCCTGTTGGATCCGTTTACCTCCGCGCTCTCCGATTACGCCGCCCACCACACAATGCCGCAGTTCCGGCATTGTGTGGTCTGCTTTTCCCATATCTATGCGCAGGAGCTGCCAGAGCGGCGTATCCGTGATTATGACAATCTGGAACTGAAGCAGTTTCTGGATGTTGCGGCCTCCTTCATCTTGACGGATGACAATGGGCTGCTGTGCGACGCCTACAACACCACGGAGCTGGGCGAAGAGGATTGCACACGGCTTTTTCTCATGGACAGCACGCAGTTTCCGGCCTGGCTTGCAGAGCGCCAGAATGGTGTAAAAAGCATATCGGATTTTTGACCTTTTCAGGGCGCTTATTTTTCTAGGTACAAAAAGCGCCCTGAAAGCGCTGAAAATACTGCGTTTTTTCAAGGCGCTCCAGCCGCAAAATTACCCAAGCTATAAAGCCCTACGGTAAAATATCGTACAAGGAGGCAGCACGGTTTATGCCTCGAAAGCCCCGGCAGCTGCCAGCCCAAAATACGCTGCCCTATCTTCTTTTGACATTAACCGCCCTCTGCGGTGAATACCCCATCCGTCAAATCAGCCACCTGCCGGGTGGTTCCGCATACCTCGAAAGTGTCGTTACCGCTCTCCGGCGAGATGGGCTGCTGCGTACCTTCTCCAAAGACGGCCTGCGTGGACTTCGGCTCACCTCGTCAGCCAAACGGCTGCTGTTGGCTGATGCTCCCGAATGGTTTTCAGCCTACCTAACCGGCAGTTCTGAGCCAAACAAGCTCAAAAGCGAAATTCCCAGACGGCTCCGGCTTCACCGGATGGCTGAGATCCTGACCATCATGCACAACGCTGACATTCCGGCCTTTCCATGGGAAAAGGCCCCTTTTTCCGCTGCCAGCCAAAGTGCGGCAATCCCCGCCTATTACACCTCCAGAGAGGTCAAAGAGATCGGCCCGCAAGGGACGAAAATCAAAAGTTCACGCGCAACCGGCATCCTGCTGACGGATGGCGGTATTTTTTTGACCTATAACACCGCCAAAACGCAGATGAAATGGGAGTACAAGGCTGAACTGCGGTTCAAAGCTCTGCTGCAAACCGAAGGGGTCATGCCCGATGCGGAGATTTCCGGGATCGTGTTCGGCTCCACCATGGAACAACTTTCTATCCTGACGCAGCCGGACGCGCACAGCTATTTCCTGCTGGATGGCAGCTTTCCGCATTTCTACTATCTGACCAATGACCGTTATGGCGAAGCGATCCTTCGCCTCTTATGCGACACGCAGCAGCGCAGGACGCTCGATGCGATCCTTGCAGACGGGCTCCATGAGGGGATACCAAATTGGCGCGTCGAGAACGACGCCATTGACAGCGAGGGGAATCCTGTTCTATTCGCCTACACCTGTGATTTTCCTCGCATCCGGCGTTTCGATACCGCGCTGGAGCTGCACGGAATGACGGGGACATTGATCTGCTTCGATTACCAGGAAGAAGCCTTGCGGGAGATCTGCGGGCAGCGTGTGATACTGCAAAGCATTGATTTTCAACAGTTTGAAAGGAGCGTGCTCTATTCCTAAAAAGAAGCTGATTCAGCTTTTCATTATCATTCCAATCGCTGCGCTGGCGCTGCTCTATGGGAGTGGCTACCTCTCGCAGCTTTTTTCCAATTACCGTGCATGGCAGGAGGCCGGCGCCGTGTTTGGGACATCTCCCGCATTCCCAGACGCCGGATTCGTTCCCTGCCTTGCGGCAGCCTTCCATTTTCCGTATGGGCTGTATGGCCTCGGCCTCTGCATCGGTGCGCTGGCGCTGCTGATCCTCATGGTCATGCGGATGGGCTACAGCGAAGGCGGCGAATACGACCGGCGGCGCAACCTTGTCTATTCCAACAAGGGAACCTACGGCACCGCAGGGTTTATGTCCCGCAAGGAGCTGACCGAGGTGCTTGACCTTGTGCCAGACATTCGCAAGCATTCCGGCACGATTCTCGGAGAGCTGGATCATCAGGTCATTTGTATTCCTCCAAAGACTCGATTTAACGGGAATCTTGCGGTTTACGGCGCCAGCGGCTCCAAGAAGACAAGAGCCTTTTGCGTCAACATGATTCTCCAATGCGCGGCGCGGAAGTCAAGCCTTGTGATCTGCGACCCCAAATCCGAGCTTTATGAAAAGACCAGCGAATATCTGCGGGATCAAGGCTATACCGTCCGTGTGTTCAATCTGGTCACACCGTCAGCCTCCGATTCATGGAATTGTCTTGCGGAGGTCGGCGGTCAGGAATTGATGGCTCAGCTTTTCTGCGATGTCATCATCAAGAATACCGGCGGCGAGGAACGCGACCACTTCTGGGACAGCGCCGAAATGAATCTGCTCAAGGCGCTGGTCCTCTATGTTTCCACCAGCTATCCCAAGAAAAAGCAAAATATCGGCGAGGTGTATCAGTTGATTGCCGCCAGCTCCGAACAGGAGTTGAACGCGCTTTTTGGTGTTCTTCCGGTTACGCATCCTGCCAAAGCGCCATACAGCATTTTCAAGCAGGCGTCAGAGGGTGTGCGCGGTGGCGTTATCATCGGGCTCGGCTCCAGACTGCAGGTTTTTCAAAACCGGGATATTCGCAACATCACATCCTACAACGAGATCGATCTGGAACTCCCGGGAAAGCAGCCATGCGCGTATTACTGCATTACCAGCGATCAGGACAGCACCTTTGATTTCCTCTCCTCGCTGTTTCTTTCCTTCGTGTTTATCCGCCTGGTTCGCTATGCGGACGAACAATGTCCCGGCGGGGAGCTTCCGGTTCCTGTTCATGTACTTGGTGAAGAGCTGTGTGCCTGTGGAGTGATCCCAGATCTATCGAGAAAAATTTCGGTCATTCGTTCCAGAAACCTGTCCATGTCATGTGTGTTCCAGAACTTAGCTGGCCTTCAGAACCGCTATCCCTACAACCAGTGGCAGGAAATTCTGGGCAACTGCGATGTGCAGCTTTTTCTTGGCTGTACAGATGCTCTGACGGCGGAATTTATTTCTGACCGGACCGGCGAGGCCAGTATCTCTGTCACCAGTAAAGCCAAACAGCTCGGAACATGGCGTGTATCCAATTACACGCCTGAATACCGGGAAACCAGCGGTGTCGGCCGGCGCAAGCTGATGACCATGGACGAGGTGCTGCGTATGGATATTGATAAAGCCCTGATCCTCATTCGGGGCAAGAATGTACTGGAGGTGGATAAGTACGACTATTCCAAACATCCCGAGGCGAAGAAGCTGCGGCCGAGCAAGGCCGCCTCCCATGTCCCTGCATGGCGGGCAAATCAGCCGCAGGAAAAGCAAACTCCATCGGCGCCGCCATCTCAGGCAGCGGATAAGAAGCCGGCGCAAAAGAAAAAGCCTGCGTCGGCTGAAAAAGTCGTTGCCGTAACCAAAGAATCCATTATGAAGAAAAAGGAGGATACTTAATGCCCAAGAAAAAAACGATCCCGCCCCCTGATGATTTCTCCTCAGAGTTCATGGAAACCGAATCCGGCAAAGAACTTTCTGAGCAGCAGGTGGAGGCCGCCGGCAGCGACTACACGGAAACTCCGCTGGCAGAACCCCCGGAAGTTGATCTCGGCTCCGGCGATGTGAGCGGCACAGCAGATGTTGAGGAAAACGAGCCGGATGCCGAAAACACCGCTGATGCCGCAGAGACGGTCCCTGTTTCCGATGAAGCAGCGGAAGATCCGGAGTACGACAGCATTTTACAGGAGCTGAACAGCAGCACTCCGGCACCCCTTGACAGCAGCGGCGAAAATGCTCTGGATGCGCTTTTGCTGGAAGGAAATGCGGAAAATGCTCCGCCCACTGAAGATGAAACGGAATCCGCAGATGGTGAAGCTGCTCCGCAGTCCACTGCACCTCCCGCACCTGCCGGACGCCGTGACTCCTACATTCTGACCGTTGATGCAAAAGACCGTATCGAAACGGAAGAAGAACGCCGTGAGGTCATCTGGCATGAGATCAAGACCTCGCATATCACCGGGCGCATCTTGACCGGAACTCTGGATGGCGTGGAGCAGACCCCTTCCGGCCGTACGATCGTTGTCGTTGACTACAAGGGTTATCGCATTGCGATCCCGCTGAAAGAAATGATGCTCTATTCCGGGCCCGTTCCGTATGGAGCGAAATACAAGCCGTTTATGGAGCGGATGAACAGTATCCTTGCAACCATGCTCACCGCGGAGATCGATTTCATCGTCCGGGGTCTGGATAACACCGCCCGCAGCGTTGTGGCAAGTCGAAAGGCCGCCATGCTCCGTAAGCGTCAGACCTTCTATCTGGACGCCAATGAAGAGGGCATCCCCATGATCTATGAAGGGCGCGTCGTACAGGCGCGCGTCATTGGTGTTGCGGAAAAAGTCCTGCGTGTAGAAGTGTTCGGCGTGGAGTGTACGATTTTCGCCCGCGATCTGTCTGCCGCATGGTTCGGTGATGCCCGCGAGTATTACAGCGTCGGCGACCGTGTTCTTGTCCGTGTGCTCACCATTGACCGCAGCGACATCAACCATATTTCCATCACAGCAGATATCCGCAGCGTTTCGTCCGCCGCCAACCAGAGCAATCTGGATAAATGTGTCCTGCAGGGCAAATACGCCGGCAGAGTGACCGATGTGCGGCACGGCGTTGTGTTCATCCGGCTCAACAACGGTGTCAACGCGGTTGCCCACACCTGCTATGACCGGCGAATGCCCGGAAAAAAAGACGACGTCAGCTTTGCCGTTACCCGTCTGGATGAGGAACGCGGCATCGCCGTCGGCATCATCACCAGAATCATCAAACAGAATTTGTAAAAAAGGAGAGGCCACCATGAAGAGCTTATCAAAGCTGGCCCTTTGCCTGCTGCTTGCCATGTCGCTGACGGTCAGCGCCTTTGCCGCTCAGGTTCCCGATTCATTGGTAGCGGAAAACCTGAACGGCCAGCAGCGGCTTGTAAAAACCTACACGCTTTCCCCGGAGGTTGACCCAAATGATCTGAAGGAAGAGGACTTTTCCTACGACGGCTATCTTTATACCTGGGCCTATACCACAAAGGTGGAACACCCGTATCTGGAAAGCAAAACTGTAACGGAAACCGTCACAGTCAACACCGCCAAAAATGACCTTGCGCAGATCCTCGCAGAGCTTTCGCCCAGTATGCCCTATGAAAAAGACGGCTTCTCCGGCGAGTTGGTGCTGGATCATACCACGCTTTCCACAGAGGCGTCCGGCTACACCACCAAATACAGCAAAACCACCGAGACGAAGGTGATCGGTAATCTGGACCGCAACGACATGTCTTATGTGCCGGCCACGACCGTCAAAAACGGGAAAACGCTCGCCCTTGCCAATGTGGAATGGCAGGTCACAGGCACGGCGCTCGTCGGCGAGGCGCTGGTTCCCGCTCAGTATCAGGCGGTCGCTACCTATTCCGCCTCCAGCAGCTATCAGGCTGCCACAGGCTATGTCACCACGGCGGAATATCACGGAACCGTTACTTCGGAAGGCGTGGACAGCATCACTTATACCGTGGTTTATACCGGAAGTGAGATCGTCCCCGAGAAAACACATATCTGGGATAATGACAGCCTTGCCGCTCCGCTGCTGATCATCGCTGCCGTGCTGCTCTGCGCGGGCATCGCCGCCGCTGCACTCATCCTGCTGCGCCGCCGCAAAAATGTCTATGTGTATGTTCCGGACAGCAAGCCCCGAGAGTACCGGCTGATTGCAAAGTTCCGTGTGGAGCCTGACAGCGAGATTCCCGCTATCGATGCAGGCGCTCTCACACTGAATCCGGGAGATACCGTCGCGGTTGAGGTGAAAAAATCCCTTGCCAGGCATCTGGCTGGGCGCGAGTTCACCGTTTCTTTCCCGCAGAGTGACCATACTTACACGATCCAAGCCAGCAAGCACAATGACTGGCATGAATTTACCGTTCCCGCTGAAGAAGAACAGGAGGCTCCCGTATGAAGAAGTTTTTTTCATTGACTTTGACTCTGGCTGCCATGCTTTCTGCGATGGCGGTCAGCGCACAGGCTGCCGATTATTCCTTTGAAACCGATGGCACCCCGGAATACTATCCCTCCTCTTCCTATGGGGATGTCTATGGCTCCCGCTACAATTACGGTGGAAGAAATGTGGTGGACTACCAGATCCCCGAACTGGAATACGGGCAGCTCAGCACCACCCAAACCGGCGTGATGGAAAAAATCATGCTGCCTGGTCTTCAGAGCATCTCTGCATCCGGCAGCGGCATTTACGGAATTTCTCCCGGCGGCGGAACTGTTGAGATTCCCGGTTTTCTGCAGGGCGGCTCCACAGCTACTCCTGCGACGCCCGCTTTCACAGAGCTGACACAGGATTTTCTGCTCTCCAACGGTGCCGTCGGAAAGATCTCCATTCCTGCCATCGGGGTCAAGAACTACTATCTCTGGGAAGGTGAAACGACTGCCAGCATGAAAAAGGGGCTGGGGCATTTCACCAGTACCAGCGTCTGGAACGGCAATGTGGCTGTCTGCGGGCATAATCGCGGCGCCAAATATGTGATCGGAAGCATCAAGGATCTGGATGCAGGCGATAAGATCACCTATACCACATCCATGGGTACCCGTACCTATCTGGTGGAGACTGTGACCAAAATCAGCAGCAGCGATTGGAGCTATTTGTCCTCTACCACGGATAACCGGATCACGCTCTTCACCTGCGTTGCCGGAGATTCCAGTCAGCGCTGGTGTGTGCAGGCTGTTCAGGCCTCTTAAAAATCTTTTGTTGAAAAAGCCGCTTTATGATCGTAAAGGAATAGTAGATCAAAAATAAGGAGGCTTTTCCATGAAGAAGCAGATCCTCACGATGTTTACGGGCCTTTTTATCGGCGCTATTATCACAGGCGGAGCTTCCGCCTATGCTGCGGGAATCCTCGCTGAACGCAGCAACCATCGTATTTTTGTCGATGGGCAGGAGGTGCAAATGGAAGCGTATGGTATTGCTGGACACAACTATGTGAAACTCCGCGACATTGGCAAAGCGGTCGGCTTCAATGTGTTCTGGAATGCGGACAGCGGATGTGTGCAAATCGAAACCGGTGCGCCTTACACCGGCGAGGCTCCCTCCGCTGAAGCTGTTCCGCCTGCTGCTGCGCCTTCTGATGTGGATGCTGCAAAGCAGGATATTGTAGCTCGCACCAACGCCCTCCGTGCGGAGCGAGGCATCGCAGCTTTGACGGCCGATGATCAACTGATGCGGGCCGCGCAGGTGCGGGCCGATGAAATGGCTGCCACAGGTGCCTATTCTCATACCAGACCAGACGGCAGGAAGTATTACACCGTTACGGACTGCAGGCAGGTTGGGGAAAATATCCACCAGATCCCGCTGCTCTATCTTGCGCAGCAAAAAACCGCGCTTGCGGAAACGCTCGTATATTCATGGTCAAAATCCGCAGGACACATGGAAAACATGACCGATGAAAGCTATGCGGCTATCGGCGTCGGCCTTGCACGAGGGACTGACGCCAACGGCTTGGAGTGCTGGTACTGTGTCCAACTATTTCTTCGCAGCGGATACAGCATTTCGGCGGTGGACAAGCCGGCAACAAAGTAAATTCTGTTATCCTATATCACAAAGCAGACCGGGAAGCCTCGGTCTGCTTTTTCTTGTGCAATTTTGCAAGGAGGTAGCTCATTGAAAAAATTAAGAACCAGGCTCGTCTCGGCGTTTCTCGTTATCATGACGCTGTTGACGCTGCTCCCGACTTCCGCGCTGGCCGCTTCCAGCACCGGAACAGGGATCAAGCCTACCAGCAACACAAACTACTGGACAACGCGGCTTCTCCATGACGGTACGCCTTACAGCTACAAGCCCCCGATGGCGGCAGGCAAGCTGCTGTACTGCCTTGACCGCGGCTACGGTTACCGTTGGGGCACTGCCAGCTTTCTGAATAGCTACACCTATACCTCCGCCACCGGCGCGGATGCGGACGCTGTCCTGAAAACGGCGCTGGCGCAGAGCGGCATGGGTGAACTGGATGCCCAGCAGCTTGAAAACTTCAAATGGATGATGTCATTCATCGTGGACTATAAGGGTGACATCCCCGGCAGCCTTTTTATGGCGGCACAGACTTATGTATGGGATCACCAGACCTTCAAGGGTGAGGGCGATGGTGACATCGATGGCGGTGGTTACGCCAACGCCGATACCTATGAAATGTACTTGGGCTATATCGATTGGATGTTGAAAGAAAAGGCCAAGGAAGACGCAGAATTTCAGCGCCAAATTGAAGAATACGCAGAACAGGGCATCATCGCCACTGTGGTAGAAGATGAAGCTGCAAAATGGGCGGTCTACGCGAAATCCAGCGTTAAGGGGCGTCAGGCTTTCTTTAACTATTATGCGCCGAGAAAACTCGTCACCAATACATCCGAGCCGGGAAAGCCGCCAGCTGGGGACGCTGATATTACGCTGCGGAAGGTTGCCGCAGGAACGACCCGTGGTTTGGATGGCGCAAAATTTAATATTTACCGCGACGGTCAGATCGTCGGCAGCGATGTGACCCAAAATGGCGGAATCATTGAGGTCAAGGATGTCACCAAGGGCCTGTGGTCCTTCGTGGAAACCGAGGCCCCGGAGGGCTACTGCGCCGACTCTACGCCCATCAGCGTCTATGTCGATACCACCGATGGCGACAAGCAGTACACGGTCACTGCCGAAAATTACGCACTGCCCGATATGAAGATCACCAAGCGGGACGCCATGAGCGGCAAACCGATTGCCGGCACGGTGTTCTCGGTGAAGTCCGTCACCGGCAACTATTCCACCTCTGTCACAACTGGTGTGGATGGCTCCGCCACTCTCTCGGCCATTCCCGCAGATGTTTATATGGTGCGAGAGGAATCTGTGCCGGAACCCTATATCGTAACCAATACCGAGCAGACCGTGGCGCTGCGCCCCGGCAAGACCAGCGAAGTCACCTTTGTGGACTACGAAAAGCCGGGTCTTGAGATCATCAAGAAAAACATCGCCAACGGCGAACCCATTGAGGGCGTGACCTACCGCATTGAGCAGATCGACGGCAGCTACTCCACCAGCGTCACCACCGATAACCATGGGCGCATTTTCCTTGAAAGCATCCCTGTGGGCAGCTACAAGGTCACGGAGATCAATGTCCCCAGTCATGTTATTCTCTGCCCCATTCCGCAGGAAGTAGCGCTGAAACCCGGTGAGACATCTACCGTCACCTTCTTCAACGCGCTCAAGCCGACGTTGGAGATCCGCAAGGTAGACAGCGTCACCGGCGATCCCGTCAAGGGCGCTAAGTTCCAGATCTGGTATGGCAGCAACCATACCGACACCGGTGAGCTCAACGACCTCGGCACTTACTTTTCTGACGCAAGCGGAAAAATCATTCTCCCCGAAGTCAAGGATGGCTGGTACAAAGTAACGGAATTGGAACCGGCGTCCGGGTACGCCATCAAGGAGCCTGCCTCGCAGGAATGCTTCATCTCCGGTGGTGAGAGCAAAGTCCTGACCTTTGAGAACACACCTCTTTCCGCCATCATCATCCGCAAGGTGGACAGTGAGAGCGGTCAGCCGCTGGAGGGCGCATGGTTCCGCGTCCGCTACCTTGGCGGCACCTCCGGTACGGGTGGCACGGTCATCGGCGAGTACCGCACTTCGAGCAATGGAACCATCGTCGTGACCGGCCTCAAGGCAGGCACTTATGTCTGCGAGGAGATCTCCGCGCCGGACGGGTATGTGATCACCGACGCCGCGGAAACGGTCTATCTCTCCGGCAAGGATCAGGATGTCATTACCGTGACCTTCGGCAACGATAAGATGGGCTCGCTGTTGATCGTCAAAAAAGACGCTGTCACTGGCGCGCCTATTTCCGATGTGGAATTCTTCGTCACGGATTCGGATGGCAGCGTGATCGGCAACGCCAACGGAAAGTATGTGACCGATAGCGCGGGCACCATCCGCATTGACGGTCTGACCCCCGGCATGACAGTCATCGCCCGTGAGGTGCGGGCAAAAGACGGCTACATCCTGGACGATACGCCGCAGAGCATCAAGATCAAGCGCAATTCCGTGATGACGCTGGAGTTCCGCAACCAGCCCAAGGGCGGCGTGCTCGTGAAAAAGGTGGACTCCGTAACAAATGCGCCCATCTCCGATGTGGAGTTCCTTGTCACGGATTCCGACGGCAATCTCATCGGCAACGCCAACGGTAAGTTCGTGACGGACAGCGCAGGTACGTTCACCATTACGGACATCGCCCCCGGCACCACACTTGTCATCAAGGAAACCCGTGCGAAGGCGGGGTATATTCTTGACGATACTCCGCAGACGGTCAAGGTCAAATCCAACGAAGTCACCACCGTAGAGTTCCGCAATCAGCCCAAGGGCAATCTCATCATCGTAAAGCAGGATTCCGTGACAAAGGAGCCACTGGAGGGCGTTCAGTTCAAGATCGTCTATGCGGATGGCTCGTATGTAGATGCCGAGGGCGGCACGCTGTCCTCCAACGGCCTGTACTGGACGGATAAGGAGGGCAAGATCACCCTCTCCGGCATTTCCGGCACCGTTGTGGTGACGGAGGTTGAGACGATCCCCGGCTATACTATCGACGAAAACAGCCGCACGCAAACCGTTACCATCAATCCCAATGATACCCAGACGCTTCACTTTTACAACGATCCCGTGGGCGGCGTGGAGATTATCAAGGTCAATGCGGATAAGACCTCTCAGCGCATTCCCAACACTACCTTTGAGATTCGCAAGGTGGACGATGCGCTGGTGGACACCGTGACCACAGGGAAAAACGGCAGCGTGTTCTGCTCTTTGCCGGATGGCGCTTACTACGCCGTTGAGGTCGAGGCAGCGGATGGCTTCCGACTGGATAATACGCCCCATTACTTTGAGGTCAAGGGCGGCAAAACCACCACGCTGACCGTCAAGAACAAGGCGTTGTCCGGCATCCTCATCCACAAAATCGACAGTACCACTGGCGAGGGCATCTATGGCGTAACCTTCCTGCTCTATGACGGCAATAAGAATCCCATGGGACAGTATGAATCCGATCAGGACGGCTATGTTTACATCACCGACCTTGAAAAGTCCGGCCGCTACTATATCCGTGAGCTGGAAAACGAGGGCTACCATGTGGACAAGCAGCTCAAGACCGTCTATGTAACGGCAGGCAAAACCATTGAGATCGAGTGGGAGAACGAGCCTGTTACCGGTCAGATCCAGATTTATAAGTACGCCGCTGAATATAACGAAGTCACCGGCACAGCACCCGGCACGCCGCTGAAGGGAGCAGTCTATGAGATTGTCAACGCCCGCAGCGGCAAGGTGGTGGACTATATCACCACCGATGCCCGCGGCGTTGCGGCCAGCAAGGCGCTGCCGCTGACCCGTTATCAGATTCGTGAGGTCACAGCGCCTGCGTATTGGCAGGTGTCCTCGGAAATGTTTGATGTCACTCTGGAATATCCCAGTCAGATCATCAAGCTGTCTGCCTACGATAAACCTTCCTCTCTGGGCGTTACGATCACCAAGCGCGGCAATAGTGCTGTGATGGCTGGCAGTCAGATGCGCTATGACTTCACCGTTGCCAACACCAGCAATGTGCCGCTGGAGTCATTCTTCTGGCATGACCGCATTCCAACGGATATTGCCAACGCAACCGTGCTGAGTACCGGCACCTACAGTGCGCGGCTTACCTACCGCATCCTCTATAAGACCAACTACAGCGCAAGCTATCAGGTGTTGGCATCCAATTTGCTGAGCAGCAACAACTACAGCTTTGCCCTAAACGCCATCCCCATGCAGGCAGGTGAGGTGGTAACCGACATCTATTTTGACTTCGGAACCGTGCCGGTGGGCTTCCAGTCCGTGGCGAATCCCACTCTGAGCGTGATGGTCAAGGGCACGGCGGTCAATGGCTATCAGATGGTCAACCGCGCGGATGCCGGCGGCAAATATCAAGGCACCTGGCAGACCGCAACAGCCAACTGGATCACCATTGTCCGCAAGATCGGCACTACCCCGAAACTGCCCAAGACGGGATATTAACTACTGAAAGGCGGCAACCAGCTTTACGCTGGTTGCC
>OHAF01001513.1_pt1 | contig 20788 bp, 23 predicted proteins | sample 1577041 | NCBI WGS metagenome assembly OHAF01 (sample SAMEA3541495, study PRJEB24748) | human gut metagenome | biome: human gut; feature: human-associated habitat; material: faeces | place: China | collected 2012
TTCCTTTGTGCAGTGCAGAACCTCTCACCTCCATAAAACACAGAAAGCGTCTGCCCTTCGACAGACGCTTTCCTTTTTGCTATTCTTCCGTTTCACTCAGCTGTGTGCGAATATCCCGGCCGCCGTAGAAGATGCGGACTACGGTAACCTCATGCAAACTGGGATCCGGTAAATAGAAGACCAGATACTTTTTCACCGGAAACACACGCAGCCCCCGGCTTCGCCACGGTTCCTTTTCATAGACGCGGTGACGCTCCGGCATTTGATTGAGCTTTCCGATTTCTTCCATGATTTGGCTGACCAGACGCCGGGCGGCGGCTGGTTCCAGAAGCTCTTCGGACACATAGTCCAAAATATCCCGCAGATCCTGCTTTGCGGACAGCGTATAGCGGATGTTCCAGTTCACAGTCCGTAATCTCCGCGAAGCTCCTCCAGAACGCTGTCTGCAGAACAGGTGCGTCCGGCGCGGAGGTCTGCCATTCCCCTCTCCAGCTCCGCGTCGCGCTGTTCCTCCGTCATGGAACCAAAGGAAAGCGGTTCGCGCCTGGGCAGTTTCATCTCAAACGGAATTCCTCTCTGAAGGACAACCTGACGCAGAAACATTCCGACAGCGTTCGACATCGTGATGCCAAGCTGGTCAAGAATTTCCTCAGCCTGCTCTTTGATTTCCGGTTCTACACGGGCAAATACGTTGGATGTTCTCGCCATAAGAATCATCTCCTTTGCCTATAGTATAACTGAACTGCTTGCAATATGCAAGCGAATTGCAAAATCTCAGTGCATTATGTTACAGGACAGCCTCCCGCAGCGCGGCGGCCATATCCGTGCGCTCCCAGGGCGCGTCCGCATGGGTGAAGTGACCGTAATTGCAGAACTTTTGGAACATAGGCTGATCCAGTCCCAGCGTTCCAATCATGCCATCCGGCGTCAGGTTGAATACCGTGCGGACTGCCTGCTCCAGCACGTCATCGGAATAGATGCCGGTATGCTCCGTATCCACCGTCACCGCCACAGGCTGTGCCTTGCCGATGGCATAGGCAAGGCTGATGGTGCAGCGCTTGGCCAGTCCTGCCGCTACGATATTCTTGGCAATGTAACGGGCCATGTACGCGCCGCTGCGGTCCACCTTCGTTCCATCCTTGCCGGACAGCGCGCCGCCGCCATGAGGGGCGAGGCCGCCGTAGGTATCCACCATCAGCTTGCGTCCGGTGAGTCCGGTGTCCGCTTCAAAACCGCCCTGGACAAATCGACCGGAGGGATTGACCAGCACTTCGGTATGCTCGTCCAGCGGAAGTTCCTGCATGGCGGGTCGGATCACATGGCGCAGGATGTCCCGGCGCAGTTCCGGCAGGGGCAGTTCCTCCTCATGCTGGCAGGATACCACCACTGCGGCAACGCGGCACGGGACTCCAGAGCGGTATTCCACAGACACCTGCGCCTTGCCGTCCGGACGCAGGCCGGTGATGATGCCCTGCCTGCGGGCATCGGTCAACAGGCGGGTCAGTCGATGGGCCAGCACCACAGGCAGAGGCAGCAGCTCCTTTGTTTCATCGCAGGCAAAGCCGTACAGGATTCCCTGATCTCCTGCGCCGGTCTCCGTGCCGCCGCACACAGCTTCCGCAATGTCGGGACTCTGCTCATGGGTGATGACCTCCACCTCATAGTCGCTGCCGCCGTATCCGGCTTCCCGCACCGTCCTGCAAATAATGGCAGGGATATCCGGAATCTTCGCTGCCGTGATCTCGCCTGCGGCGATGATCTTTCCGGCTGTGGCCATGACCTCGCAGGCAACGCGGGCAGCGGCGTCCTGCGTAAGACAGGCATCTACCACTGCGTCCGCGATGGTGTCGCAGAGCTTGTCGGGATGTCCCTCGGTGACTGACTCAGCGGTCAGAATGCAGTTATCTTTCATATTCATATTTCTCCTTTTTCATTGGTTTCTTATGTGCCTCCGGCTGTTTCGGAACAGAGAGGATCATTTCGTTGCTGTATTTGTCCTTGTACTTTTCGATCTGCTGCTCCGTCAGCGAGGCAAAATCATCCTCTTTAAGACCGGCAACAAAAAATGTGCCGCAGACAATGTCATACGGCACACCGTGATCATCGGTCAGGGCGCGGTTCCACGGCAGGCCCAGCAGCTTGCCCTCGTCATTGCAGACGAGCGCCACCGGGTCATCGAAGGGGTAGACTGCCTGAATGGTGCCGCCTACCAGTTCCTGCATGGCAGAAAGGGTGTGGTCGATCTCCTGCACCGCAGGCATTTCCATGGGGCGCACCACAAGGACTTTCATTTTTTCTGTGCTGATATGGGTTCCTCCTTCCCAAAAGAAAAGCGGCAGCAGCAGTTTGCACTGCCGTTGCCGCAAATGGTGATTCTTATTCTTTTTTGGATGCCAGCGTCCGGGTCTTCAGCAGGGCATTTTCCAACGCCCGATGATCTTCATGCTCCGGCCACCATTGGGGGTGCAGGAATCCCAGCGCCGCAGCCGCCCATTCATAATCGGCCCGTTCCAGTGTGCCGCCCAGCAGCCCTTGCCGAAATCTTCGATGCTGCTCCCGCACTGCCGGGTCCACGCTATCCCGTTCCAGATACAGTTCCAGAAAGCCGCCGATAATAGCGGCTTCCTCCATCGTGTAAAACATATCCGCACCCCTTCCGCAAACAGGGGATATTGTAACACAGACCGTCAAAATTGCAAACCGGCTTTTTTGATAATACTCTGCGGATAAGTCAGAACGCTGCTGTCATTTCATGCGATAATGCTTCTCCCAATATTTCTCCGCATAACCTCCTGCCCCTTCCGGGCGCTGATCAAGGCATTGGCCTTTTTCTTGATACTCCACGATTTTTTGCAGCTCCGCAAGGGCAAGGCGGTGCGCTGCTTTTGAAAATGACGTGTCACGATAGTCAATCTGTTCCAATATTCTGACTTCGATTCGATAACCCTGCTTAATGTACTCGTCAATCTTTCTGGGAACAAACTTCGTCATATTCTGCTGCAAATACATATAGACATGGCCATCGCTGGCCCCTAATATCCGGCCTGCCATATTTGTTGCTTTTCCGATATAAAAGCATTCTTCCACTTCGTCTTTTATCGCAAAAAAGCCGTACACGCCAACAATGGCTTTACCAGACGCCAGTGCATCCGGAATATGAATTTTAAGTTCTCTTGCGACGGAGATTTTTTCCCTATATGTCATGCTTGCAGCTCCCCTTTATCGTTCTGATTATTCGATTGTATCATACACAACGCACTGAATAAAGCCTCACTGCTATTGAAGATGAGAAAACTACCTTTCCGGATTTTTGTTTCGGTCCACCTTCCTATTCTTTGGCTTATCTGTCTTTCCCGACCAGATCTCGTCGATGGTCCTGTCCCACGCAGCCTGTAATGCCTCCACCGGTAGGCCGTTGGCTTCAAAGCCTCGCTGGATCACGCGGTAATAATACGGGGACGGCAGTGCAGGCTGGCGGCAATACGGCTCTGCCATGATATAGACCATGACTGGGATCTCTGTGCCGGCCGCGTCTTTAACCGTCATCGTTTCTTTCGTGTAGTGGCGGGGATACCCCTCATAGCGGTCCAGAGACTGTTCGCAGTTTGGCGTGAGCTTCCACAGCAATCCATAGACAACGCCGCCTTTTTTCGGTGCAACGGTAGCAAAGCCGCTGCCGCGGAACCGCAGCTCGTAGTTTTCCAGCCTGACCGGTCCCACGATCTCGGCATCCGGACAGCGCTGCGCCATCTGCTCCAGATCAAGGTTGCTGCCGTAGGCAAAATACAGGTTTTCCTCCACGTCACACCTCCAGCATCGTCAGAGCGCCAAAGCGTTCCAGATGACGGAGCAGGGCTGCCGCCTGTGTCTCCGCATCGCCATCCGGCAGCGGACAGTCCATTCCCGTGGTGCGGATGACATTATTCTGTACAAACCAGATGTAGGTCTCCACATCCGGGAACTCTGTGGGATCAAAGCTGAGATCCCGAAGCTGTTCCATGATCCCGGCTGCGGTCCCTTCGTACACGGTATCTTCAATTTGAATCTTCAAAGGCTTCACCTCTCCATTTCTCTGGATTTTTTCTTCTTTTGATTGACTGCATAGCTGTCCTTATCGAAACGCCACGCCCGATCGCCGTCCAGATTTGCCAACAGGTGGTCACGGGTATGCTTGAATTCCTCGCCGTTGAGTCCCAGCCGCACCAACCAGACCCGGAAGGTGAACAGTTCATTGTCACTGTGGGTCTTGCGCATGACCGTGCTGCGCTGGGCGATAGCCTGGGCGGAGATAGCAAGGCACAGATTCACATAGGCGGCGACTTTTCCCGCGTGGAGCGTGGAATTGAAACAGCGCCATTCCACCGTTCCCCGGTAAAAGACCGAGTGCAGATTCAGCGCGTAATAGCGGGTCCAGTTATAATGGTCTGCGCTGCCGTTATCTCCCTCGTACCAGATATTCTCCAGCTGCGTCAAATCTCTGGTTTCATCCGATGAGAGCCTGCGTGCCTGCTTCAGCATGGGTTCCCGCACCTTCTGACACCAGCGGGACGCCCGGCTTTCATTGACCTGCAGCGCTTTGAACAGGATATCCTCCTTGGAGTACATAATGCCGATGAGGTTTTTCAGACTCTGCCGGTTATGGTTTGCGGCGTCCACATGGACATGGATGCCGCAGGAGCTGTTGGCCTTGGCTCCTGCGTGGCGTACCTGCCGGACACACTCCTGCAGCTTGGGCAGTTCCGCATAGGTGAGCTTTGGCGTTACCATCTCCACGCGGTATCTGTAGTCACCCGTTGCACGATAGCCGCTGCCGATCTTCTGCTCCCCGTGGATGCTGGAGTCACTCATGACCGTCCACTCTTTGCCGTCCCGATCCGTCACACACCATTTATCGTAAGCGCCGCCCACATAGCGGGCGTCCGTTGCAAAATACGCGGCCAGCGCTGTTGCTGCCTGTTCACGGGTGATGCCGGTCATTTCAACTTCCACGCCGAAGCACTGGTCCTTCAGCCCGATCATGCGGCAGCACCGGCTTTCAGTTCCGCATCCACCTCCCGGATACGGCGTCCGATGGCTTCAATGACATTGGCGGTGACGCTGTTGCCTGCCTGCTTATACGCCTGTGCATCAGACTGGATGGCGAGGATGCGGTCGATCTGCCACTCATCGAAGCCCTGCAGCCGCAGACACTCCCGCGGCATCAGACGCCGGATGCGTCCGCCACGTTCCACGATGCCCTGGATGCAGCTCGTCTCCAATGTATGGGCGATATCCTGTCCCACACGACCACGGCGGGTATTGCTCCCGGAAAAGCCGAGATCGACGCTGTCACCGGGATTCGCCTCTTTATAGCCTTTTTTCGTGGCTTCCTTGATGAGCAGAACGCCGGAACGTTCTGCTCTATGATTAGACAGCGTTGTCTGACCATAACGGGCAGTGAGGCAGCGGGCGGCCTCCGTTTGTCTCGCCTCCCCGGCACATAGATCCACAAAGGGTCTGTCCTGCGGAATGATATACAATCCTGTTTTGCCGCCCACACCTCCAGCGCCGGCAGTCTGCGTGCAGGCTATTCCGTCTGCGTCGTAGACACGGGAGCCTTGCGAGCCTCCGAGGACTTGTATAAGAGCTTTTCCACCTGTGCCGAAGACAGGAAATATTTTTCCGGCGCATCGGGGATCAAGATAGCAGATAAGGAACAGCCGCCTTCTGGATTGCGGGACTCCAAAATGTTTGCTGTTAAGCACCATCCATTCCACGCGGTACCCCAGGTCATTAAGCGTGGCGAGGATGACAGAAAACGTCCGGCCTTTGTCATGCGACAGCAGTCCCGGAACGTTTTCGAGCAGAAGATACGAAGGTCGTTTGGATTGAGCCAATCGGCCAATTTCAAAGAAGAGAGTGCCGCGGGTGTCGTCAAAGCCCTTTCTTCTGCCAGCGATTGAAAATGTCTGACAAGGGAATCCTCCGCACAGAAGGTCAAAGTCCGGCAGGTCTGCGGGGTCGATTTTTGTGGCATCGTGATAATATCGTTCCTCCTTTCCCGGCTCATAAATGGCCTCATAGCTGGCATTGGCGTATTTGTCGATCTCGCAGTGTCCTACACACCGGAAACCGCCCGCGCGGGTCAATCCCGTGCGGAAGCCGCCGATGCCGGCGAACATATCAAAATATCGGATCAGGTCATCTCATCTCCTTCCTGCAGGGCAAGCAAAAAGCCGAGGACGCTTTCATCTACATCCCCGGCTCTGACGCTATCCTGCGCTTCTTCTTTGGTGAGCTGCACTCCCCGCAGTTCCTGCCGGATGGTCTGGCGAACGGCGTCCAGCAATTCCTGCTGCCCTTTATACTCACAGACCATGCGGCAGACCGCGGCGGTACGCTGTCCCGCGGGGATCTCCGTCAGCTTCTTCCACGCCCTGCGCTGTATGGGCGAGGACATGGAAAAGGACAGATTGATCCGCTTTTTGTTACTGCTCATCGTTCTTGGAGAGACGCTCTGCCAGCCGCTCATAGCCTTTGGCGTTGAGGGATACATCGTCAAGGATGACTGGGCGGCAAAGGCCGTCCGCAGCGGATACATTCCGCTTCAGCAGCGCCGCGCCGCCGCCCAGAAAAACAGCAGGCATGGCACGGGTATCCAGTCCGCTCTCCGTAATGGCGGAGAGCAGGCGATGGACATAGGCGTCTGCCTGCCGGTCAATAATTTTTCTGGCATCCGCGTTGATATGGACAGCATCGCCGCGCAGCACGCTTTCCATCTGTGCCGCCGTCATAGACAGGCCCAGTGCGCGGCGGATCTGCTCACCGATCTCATCCAGACAGCGGATCATACCGAGTTCCAGACTGCGGCAGGTCGATGCATTGGGGATACGGTTGTCCAAACGCATCAGATCCACCGTCCAGCCACCGATATCCGCCACGATCACAGAAGGCTCATCCAGCAGGATGCTCTGGGTCAAAACCGCGGCATAGCCCTGCGGGAACAGTGACACCTTACGGATGACGATGGAGTAGTCCTGTCCCTCATAGCGGAAATTCACCGTTTTCCCATCTCGGAGCAGATAGTCCCGGAATGCGTTTTTCTCCCGTCCAAAGCTGGTGAGGGGCAGTCCGGCCGCCAGATGGATCTCTGCCGCAGGCTCCGCATGACGGAAGGAGAGCTCCTTTGCGATGGCTGCCAGCGTAAGGAGGTAGTAGTCCTCTGTCTGCGTTTTGTTCTTCTGAAGCGCCTGACGCCCGCTGCCCACCACATAGAATTTTCCGCCGTATTCCAGTACATCCTTCAGCGTATATGGCTCATGCTCATACGCCACCAGACCAGATGGAAAAGAGAAATGGGCTGTTTTCATAGCGGCATAGCCGTGGTCAACACCAACAATCATGGACTCGCTCATCTTGCCTCACCTCCACGGCTGCGTTTCTTCTTATTTGATGTCTGGTGCCGGTCATAGTCCTTTCCGGCATGGATCAGATCCCGAATCTCCTTCAGCTGCAGATTCCAGCGTGTTTGACCGTCCCACTCCGGATGCTTCGCACAGAGCCGGGGCAGATATTTCTTCAGATCCGCGCCCTCTCTGGGAAACTCGATGCCGTCCTTATAGACGATATCCTGTTCCAGCTTCATCAAAAGCGCTTCATATGCGCTCCAATCTGTCTGATCATAGGCGCTTTTCCCGGTGAGCTGCTCGTAGGCATAGTCCCCGACATAGCTCAACTGCTCAAAGCAGCAATCGCCGTAGGGAACGACATCCGCAAGGCTGTCCGGGTCTGCCAACACGGCAAAATAGACTTCGCGCCCCTGTGCGATGAGCCAGGCGCGAAAATCGATAAAACCGTCATCGCTGCAGCCGTATTCTTTCATGATCCCTGCCGCGTCCCACAAGCCGAACTTGTCCGCGAGATCTTCATAGGCGTGGATGATGTCATGGAAATTCTGTGCCTGCGTGGGGCCCATAGAAACCAGCCGGTCTTTCAGATAGGCCAGCATGACGTCCATATCCTGCCCGCAGGCGATTTTTGCCTCATGGATCAAGTCCCAGAAGGATTCTTTGTTGATCTCTGAGATCGGTTCCTTCACATTCTTCATCTCCTTCCCAATACGTTTTTTGATGTGCGCTGCCGCACCCGCGCAGATCTTTTGATAAAATGCGCGATACTCCAGTGTGGTCTTATCCACTTCACCGAGAATCGCCCGCTCATAGGGCGTGCCGGGGACGATCTCCCAGGTAACGGTCCCAAAGTATGCCGCTTCCAGATACCGCAGTAGCGTGTGTCCGTCTGCCATCTCAAACATTCCATGGTTATCCTCATAGGGAAATTCTTCATAGACCTTGAGCCCGGTGGCTTCTTCCGCGGCGGCATACAGCGAGAAACCGTCTGCGTCCAGCGTCGGCGCAAGCTGCGCGTACTGTTCCTCCGGGGACAGCATTTCCTCATGCCGCTCCATCTGACCGCTCCTTTCTTACCCAGCCCATAAAACGCTCTAAAAAGTGAACGCGACCATGCACCTTCCCGGCAGACACATCCAGCCCATTCATCTGCGCCTGAATGCGGCGCTGGATGGCTTTCAACTTCTGCGGGTCATTGCAGCAGTCTACGATGACATACTCACCGCCGCTGGTGGAGAGGATTTCCCGCTTGCCGTTCTCGTCCCGGATGCCGGACAGGAGCCGCTGTCCCAGCCGTTTCCGGTAGGCGTCCTGGAGCGCATCCATATCTCCGCAGACATCATGCTTTTTCAAGATCTCCGCGATCTCACAGGAAGTGATCTTCGTCTCGGCAGACAGCTTTTGCAAAATCTCCGCCTGCGCGTCAGGCGGGATTCCCGTCCGACTGGGCATCGTTTTCTTCACTTTCTGCATCGGCACACCTCCAATCCGCGGGCAGGATCTTCTGCTCGATGATATCCGCAATCGTCCGGAACACCTCCGCCAGCTCGCGGGATTCCTTCACGGTATCCTGCATTTCCTCCGGGGTCATCCGCGTCCCGTCCGTCCAGCAGCGGATATTTTCTTCGGACGGCGTCAGCAGGACGGCTTTTTCATACGCTTTGCAGAAAAGCGCCGCGATCTTTCCTTTCCGGTCGATCTCGGCATCCTGCTTTTTCAGTTCTTTTTTCGCTTTTTCGTATTCCAGCGCTTCGGCGGCCGCCTGCTCCCGCTGCTCTTCCGGAAGGTCCTGAAGCTGCCGGGTCAGGTCATAGCCCTTGTTGATGGACAGTTCCTTTTTGTCCAGCGCCTCCTTGATGACCTCCGGGGCGTTCTCATCGATCTGCATGACCTTGCCCATGGTGACCTCACCGATACCAACAGCATCCGCCAGTTCTTTACGGGTATTGACAGCAGTTTCTACTGAAGGAAGGTTTGACAATGTTGTCAAACCTTCCTTCGGACGATAATTCTGCCCACCGGCTACCATATTTGCCCTGGCTTTCGCCTCGATCTCCGGCTTCAGCTTCAGTGCAATCTTGCCCAGCTCCCACTTTTCCAGATTGCGACGACCTTTCTGGGTATCCAGCGCCCACTGCTTGGCTTCCAGCAGATCCTCGAAGGAGAATACCGCCATCGTATAGGGCAGGCCATGCTTTTCGCACAGTGCCTGACGGTTATGCCCGTCCACGATCACCATGTCCTCATTGACGATGATAGGGGAGTAACAGCCGTTTCGCAGCAGATCCTCTTCCAGAGCGGCAGACTGCTCCGCGCTCAAAGGCGGGAGCAGTTCGGCCATCTCCGGCAGGATCACAGGACTGCGCTCTGCGCTGGTGTATGTGATCCCGGTGTTTTTCATCAGGCGGCGTCCTCACTGGCGGACATATCCTCCACCGCCTGTGCCGCGTCCTCCGCCTTGCGGGGAGACAGGAATTCCACATCGCTGGCTTTGATGAGGAAACCGGGCTGGCGCTGGGGATCGTCCGCAAAGGTGATGGTCTCGAAATCGCCGGTGGCTGCCAGCTTGCAGCCCTTCCACGCAAACGCCGCACAGCGCTCCGCCAGAGGGCCGCGCACCTTGATGGAGATAAAATCGGTGAGCTTGTTGCCGTCCTTATCCTTATAGCGGCGATCCGAGGCGATGCGCAGGATGGCATAGGGTTTGCCGGTATTCTCGTTCATCTTCAGTTCCACATCGTGGGTCAGATTGCCAATGGCAGTGATTTTCAGCATATTCAGTGCTCCTTTTTTTAATGGTTAGGTTTAGTTAAAAAGTGCGGGTGGTCTGCTCTCAGACCACCCGCAGGGGATACGATTTACTTGCTCCAGCTTTCGTTGTCGCCAAGGATGGCGGTATGGGTGTTGGCGGCCTCCATGACTGCGTAGTACGCCCAATGCTTGCGGCTGACATCCGGGAAGGTGTTCAGCTTGCGGAGGTTGTCCGCAATGTAGTCCTCATCCGCTTCGCGTCCCAGCAGGCGGTTGACGATGGTGACGACCTCGGCGCGGTTGATCTCGCGGTCTGCGTGGAACGAGCCGTCCCCATAGCCGTTGATCCAACCGTGGAGCGCGGCGTACTTGATGTATTCTGCCGCCCAATAGCCGGAAGAAACATCGTTGAAACCGCTGAACTGCTCCATGATCTCAGCGTCGCCATCACCGTACACATCAAAGAAACGGACAGCCATCGTGGTAAATTCAGCACGGGTAATGGCATCGTTGGGGGCAAAGATGGTCTTGCTCTTACCGTAGGTAATGCCGTTGTTGCTCAGATACTTCACATAGCCGCTATACCAGGCATGGGCGGGAATATCCGCAAATTTGGTATTTGCCGCCGTGGAAATGGTATCGCCGTTCTTCTCGGCAAGCAGGCGGGCGAAGATAGCGGCGGCTTCACTGCGGGTCATGCTGCGGCTGGGGCCGAAGGTGCCGTCCGTGTAGCCGACGATGTAAATGCCGTGGCGCTCGGTCTGCTCCACTTCGGGGACGGTCAACTCGCCGTTTTTGTCGGTCTTGCCTGCGGCTGACTGACCGAGATCACCCTTGACCGCAACATTTTTGCCCTGCTGGGGAGCCTTCTTGTGGTCGGTCACGATGACCGTCACCTGATGCTTGGCGTCCAGATCTGTGCCGTCCGGCAGCTTCACCGTGATATTGCCGGTCTTGCCGATGGACACTGCACTGCCGGAGATGGGGCGCTTCGTGTCCGTGCGGATGACCTTGACGGTCAGCGTCCAGCGGTCGCCGTCCGCATCCTCATAGCCAGTAGTAACCTTGCCGTCCTCGTTGGTCTTACCGCTGCCGGTGGGGACGGTGATCTGACCTGCCTTGTCGGTCTTGCCGGAGGCGTAGTTGTCATTCTTATCCGTGACAGAAATGCTCATACCGGAAACGGCACTCTTGTCCTTGACAAGCTGCACGGTCACGGTCGTCTGGTCGGCGTAGTCCAGCAGGCGGCTGTTCGGCAGACGGATGGAGATGCTGTTATCCTTGTGGAGCGCAACTGCGGCGTTTGCCACAGGATTTTTGGTGTCGGTATCGGTGACGGTCACAAGATAGCCGCCTACAACGGCTTCGCCCTTGCTGTCCGTAGTGCCGCTGTTGTAGATCTTCTCGATCTCTGCTGTTTCCAGCTTCTCACCGCAGTTCTCGCACTCCTTGTGCTTACTGCCCGCGGAGTCCGTAGTCGGCTCCTTGTCGATGATCCAGTCGCCGGGCTTATGACCGGCAGGCTCGGTGTAGTTGCTCTTGTTGCTGTCGCCACAGCGGGCGCAGGTGTTGGTGGTGTAACCCATCTCGGTGCAGGTGGGAGCAGTCACTTCGGACTTGTAATCGTGTCCCAGGGCCTTTTCCAGCACAGCGCCGCAGCGGGTGCAGAGCTGGGGTTCCGTGCAGGTAGCAGGAGCGCCGGGGATGTGTCCATCCGCGGGGTCGGCATCCAGACGGTGGTAGCCACAGCGGGTGCAGCGGTATTCCATGACCCCCTCGCCGGTGCAGGTGGCGTTGGTGACGAGGGTTCCCTCATCCCAGCTATGACCAAGCGCGTCGGTGTAGTCTGTGACGAAGCTGCTGCCGCAGCCGTCACAGCGGTGGATAGTCTTGCCGCCGTTTTCGCAGGTAGCGGCGATGACATGGGATTCGTAATTGTGAGGCAGCGCCGCCGTGATGTCCTCAATGTGACGATCCCCACAGACGGAGCACTCGCGGACGGTATAACCGGGGCTGGTACAGGTGGCGGCCACGGTATAGACCTCATAGCTGTGTTCGCCCTTGGGCGTGGCGGTCTGCTTCATTTCGCCGCAGCGGGAGCAGAGCTCCAGCAACTTGCCATCCGTTTCGCAGGTAGCGTCGCGGATGACGATGCTCTGCCATGCGTGACCGAGTGAGTCCACATAGTCGCGCTTTTCGATTTTGCTGCACTCCATACAGAGGTAGCGGTCATAGCCAAGGGTGGTGCAGCCAGCCTTGGTGCTGTCCAGCAGAATATACTTGTGGTTTTCACCACAGCCCTTGTCGGTGCAGCAATTTCCATTGCAATTCTTGTTCTGGCAGCCGCAGTTGGGATCGCCGCAGCCGCAGGCACAAGAGCCGTCATCCTTGGTGGATTCGTCACGGAGCCAGACTTTTGCCACGCCGTTCTCGGTCATTTCTTTGCCCTTGTAGGTGTAGGTGATCTCATAGTAGACCATGTACTGACCGGCTTCTGTGTAGTTGGGCGCGGAGGTCATGGTACAGCTATCCGCACTGTTGCCGTAGCGGATAGCGGTGCGGACACCGGCTTCCGAGAGATCGCTGACTGTGATGGTGTGGGGCTTGCCGTCCACCACGCCGTAATAGTCCGCAATGACCGCCTTTGCCGCCGTGTAGTCATAGCGGGCGTAGTCGCACAGGCTGCATTTCTCTACCGTAGCGAAGCGTCCGTTTGCCGGCTGGGGCAGAACTTCCGTCACCATGCTGTGGCGCTCCAGCTTGCGGCTGACCGTATGATTGGTGCCGTAGCAGAATGCACAGTAGGTGCCGCCCTTGGTGGTGACAGTGTGATAGGTATCGTCCGTGTACTCGTAGGAAACGGTTTCGTCCAGTTCCTGCGTAAATGTGGCGGCACAGTCATACAGCCAGTAGACATTTTTCAGATAGCCGTACTCGCTTTTGCTCATATTTGTGTTGATGCCGCCGCAGGTTTCACAGACGGCTTTGGTGTAGTGATATCCGGTATAGGTGGCGTCCTTGCCGGGGATGCCGTCCATGGTATCACCCTTACCGACGCCATCCACCATAGTGCCATCTGAATATTTCACATTACGGCTGAGTGCCGGCTGACCATTGCGGGTATATTCGGGAACGCGGAACACCTCAAAAGATGTGGCTTTGCCGCACTCACCGCACTTGAAGGTCTCGCGGGTCACAACACTGTTGGCGTCCAGCTCATTGGTTCGGCCGGATGCCTGCATCCAGTGCTCGGCAGGGTCGTGGTAGCTGTTCTGCTGGGCGGCAAAGGCGGTAGGGATCATGCCCACACACATGACCAGCGTCAGAAGCAGCGCCAGCGCTCTGCGGGAATAATGGTTCTTTTTCAGATTCATAGGTCCTCCTTATATTTTTTGTTTTTATCCGCGTTGAAAACGATGTTCTTTTGGCTATCGCCCCCTTTCCCGGCTGCAAATCTTTCTTTGCAGATACTCGTTCCAATCCTTGCCGCAGCGCGGTTTCTCCACGGTAACGGCATACCCCTGTAACTGATACTTTTCCTGTAATTGCTGGGCGGCTTTCTGCCCAGGCTCGTCCGCGTCCAGACACAGCGCAATACGGCGGATCTCCGGATGCGCCTGCAAATAAGTCTGCAGTGCGCCGTCATAGAGTCCGCACAGAGCAACGGCGTTGGTTGTGTCTCTGTGGAGTGTGAGGTAACTCATCAGGTCAATGGGCGCCTCAAAGACAAGCACCAGATCTGAGCGCGGATCGTGCGGGAGGGAGAATCCTGTGTTTTTGTCGCTGCCGGGAGCGTCTCCCTTGAAGCCGGGACCGTTCAGATCATAGGTGCCGCGCAGTCCCGCGTACTTTGCTTGTCCGGATTCATCCCTGCCGACGAAGACGCAGTTATGATGTACCGCATCCTCATACAGCAGCCCAGCATTCAGAAATTGCCGGATCACCTGGGCAGCGATACCTCGCTTACGGAGATAGGCGAAGACCCTGCGGTCATCCGCATTGCGGGGCGGCAGGGAAAACTCCTGTTTCTGGCTGATCGGCTTTGGCTGCGGAATGGGCGCGTCTCTGGCTTTCCCATGGAAGGTCAGAAGGTACTCCACCGCTTCCGGAAAAGATTTTCCGCAAAACTGCTGGAGGAAGGTAATGGCATCCCCGCCGGTATTCTGGGAATACCGAAACCACTTGCGGCGGTCCTTGATCCGCAGGCTGTCCATTTCCGCGGTAGTATGGAAGCGTCCCACGCGCTTGACCTGATAGCCGAGGTGGGAGAGCAGCTCCGGCAGGTCCGTTTCTCTGGCAATCTGCATTTCTGTGTCTGTGAAGCGATTTCTGATCTCGCTTGCCATGATGTGAGCCTCCTTTCTGATGAAACGCAAAAAGCCACCCTGGGCATCCGATATATTCGGATGCCCTGGGTGGCTTTCCCTAAATCGTGTTCTTTTGTTTTGGCTTTTGTGCGGGCTTACACGGCGTTATCTTCGTCGGGGGTGTCCGTGTTCGCTGGAGCGGTCACGTCGGCCACACGGGGCGCGACAGGGGCCTCAGTGGGGGCGTTCTGCTCTGCGGCGTTCTCAGCGTCCGCTTCGTCCAGCGCCTGCGTGATCAAGTTCAGCACGAAGTCTCGCTGGGTGAGCTTTTTGCCGCTGCGGAGCGTTTCGCGCTCCAAGTGACGCTTGATGCGCTGGAAGAGTTCTTCGGGAATCTGGAATGCCATGGTTCTGCCTTTTTCAGTCATTTGAATGCCGCCTTTCTGATTTTCTATCATGTTGTAATAGTCTTGGATGAGGTTGGTGATGTACTCACTGGTGGTCTGACCCAGCCGTTCTCGTTCTTCACTGACCCGCTCATGTAGGTCGATGGGAATCTGAGCACACAAGTTTTTAGTGGTTGCCATTCTCGGATACCTCCTTCGTTTTTTGTAACGCAAGCATACCCGAAAGGTTACGAGAAAGCTATTACCAACACCACCAAGGAATGGTAGACACACGAAGCGAAAGCAACATAAGCACCAATGAGACGAAAAAGGCCGCCGTCCGCTCCCATAGGGAGCCGAACGGTGGCCTGCCTTCTTATTCTTTTTTAAGCCTCGGTGTTCGAACCACACCAGACCACAAATCTGGCAGGGCGCATCTTCAAAATGTCGCCTCTCGCTGGGCAAAACTGAAATTTTGAAAAATCGAGTTTTTGCAACTTTTTCATTCTAAAAGTGGCGCATTATATGTGAAAACGCCGCACTTTTGTGCGGCGTTTTCTGCGTTGCATCTTTCATCAACACATTTTGGCACCCCCGACCAGACTCTAACTGGTGGCCTACCGCTTAGGAGCTACATCGTTCGGATCGTGCCTTATAGTACGCCGTGCTTCAAAATGTCCGCAAACCCGCATGAATACTGGCTTTTTTATCGAACTGCCTGTTGCGGAGTATCTGAAAATATCGCCTAATATTGGCTCGTTTTGCACTCAAATCGAACCTGCTATTAGACAAATATTAGACAGATTTTCAGCTGTCACCCCAAACACCGGGGACTCTTTGGAACTATCTTACCCAATAATTTGACATTGTTCAAGAGGAAGAAAGCGTAAGCTGACTTCCTCTTGTTTTTATATACAGATGCAGGAGGTGACGCCTATGCCGTTAAATCTACCCTATTACTACGGTCATTCCGGTGAACAATACGCTTTCTTCCGTATCCCCAAATTGTTGCTGACCGATGACCGCTTTGCAGAAATCTCGACCGATGCCAAACTGCTGTACGGACTGCTGCTGGATCGTATGGAGCTGTCCTATCGGAACGGCTGGATCGACGAGCAGAATCGCGTCTTTATTATCTTTACAGCGGAGGAGGTCATGTCCACTTTGCGCTGCCGTTCTGAGAAAGCGGCACGGCTTTTCTCTGAATTGGACAGCGCCAAGGGCATCGGTCTAATTGAGCGTAAACGGCAAGGGCTGGGGCGGCCTACGCTGATTTATGTGAAAAACTTTTCTGGTGCGTAATGTGGTTTATTTCAACTTCAATACGCCATTTTCGCCGCAGGATTATTCTGCAATTTCCAGAGATTCGATAATCGAATTTCAAGACATTCGATTTCCGAACTTCTGGACATTCGATAATCGAAATCTAATAAGACTGAGATATAGCAAGACTGAGAATAGAAAGAATACCACCCGAAAAAAGAATAACCGTAAGAAGCAACAGCTTTGTTAGAACAGGGGCCGCAAGGCTCCTTTTTTGTTGGAGGAGGTGTCCCATTGAAAACAATCGCCCTGGCAAATCAGAAGGGCGGCGTGGGTAAGACCACCACAGCCGCCAGCCTCGGCATTGGTCTTTCTCGGCAAGGTAAAAAAGTTCTGCTGATCGACGCCGATGCACAAGGCAATCTCACGCAGATGTTGGGCTGGCCGCAGCCTGACGAGTTGTCCCCCACACTCTCCACGCTGATGGAGAAGATCATCGCGGAGCAGTCCATCGCCCCCGGCGAGGGTATCCTGCACCACTCATCCGGCGTCCACCTTGTCCCCGCCAATATCGAGCTGTCGGCACTGGAGGTCACGCTGGTCAACACCATGAGCCGTGAAACGGTGCTGCGGCAATATCTGTCCACCGTGGCAGACTGCTACGATTACGCGCTCATCGACTGTATGCCGTCCCTCGGTATGCTGACCATCAACGCCCTGACCGCGGCGGACAGCGTGATCATCCCCGTGCAGGCGCAATATCTCCCCGCAAAGGGGCTGGAACAGCTTTTGCGAACCATCACCCGCGTGAAACGGCAGCTCAACCCGAAGCTGGAGGTGGACGGCATTGTGCTGACCATGGTGGACAGCCGTACCACACTGGCGCGGGAGATCAACGCGCTTGTCCGCAAGACCTATGGCGGTCATGTGTTCGCAAGTGAGATCCCCCGTTCCATCAAGGCGGCAGAGATCAGCGTGGAAAACAAAAGCATTTACGACCATGACCGCAGCGGCAAGGCGGCAGTGGCGTATGAAAATCTGACGAGGGAGGTGTTGAGCCTTGGTAAGCAAATTAAGCGGCATCGAACTGACCCGGTACGATGACCTGTTCAAAACGGACGCGGAGCGAGAAGCTGACCGGCAGGAGCGGATTCAGATCGTTCCCGCAGCAGAGGTTTTCCCATACTCCCGCCAGCCATACACCATTGACCGCCCCACGCCTGATCTCGTGCGCCTCATGGACAGCATTGAGCACATCGGCATCGCTGAGCCGCTGATCGTCCGTCCCCGCGACACTGGCGGATACGAGATCATTTCCGGCCACCGGCGCGATTACTGCGCGAAAGCTGTGGGATTGGATACCCGCCCGGTCATCGTCCGCAATTACAGCGACGAGGAAGCGGACATCCTTGTGGTGGACTACAACATCAACCGCGAGGACTTGCTGCCCAGCGAGAAAGCCAAAGCCTACAAGCTGAAGCTGGACGCCATGAAACGGCAGGGACAGCGAACAGATTTAACATCGGACCAAGTTGGTCCGATGTTAACGGGAGTGCGTACAAACCAAGTCTTAGCTGAGCAGGTTTCAGACAGCAAAACACAAGTGCAGCGGTACATCCGCTTGAATAAACTCATTCCGCCGCTGTTGGAAGCCGTGGACAGCGGCACCGTCAAATTCGTCCCCGCGGCAGATTTTCTCTCCCACCTGTCCGAAAAAGAACAGACCTACCTCCTGCTGGTCATGGAGCGCGACGAGGTATCCCCGTCGCTTGGACAGGCCCAACGGCTCAAGCAGCTCAGCGGCGAGGGAAAATTGGAGAATAACATCATCGACCTCATCATGCGGGAAGAAAAGCCGTTGGAGCGCAAGGTCACGATCCGCAACGACCGCCTGCAAAAATACTTTCCCGCCAGCTACACCCCAAAGCAGATGGAGGATGTCATCATCAAGCTGCTGGAGGGCTGGCACCGCAAGCGGCAGCAGGAGCAGGCGCGATGAGGAACGAACCGATGCGCAGGAACGAGCTACCGGAAACCTGTTTTTCCATTCTGCCGTCCAGCGGGCAGCTTATTATCATCCGGTGCGGTGAGCGCGGCTATTATCCCTCCGAGTGGGACACCGGGAAACGCGAAGAAAACCGTGAGATCGCCAGCAGCCACAATGCGCGGCGCGGCATTACGGATATTCAGGAAGCGGCAATGCTGGCAGGCTCCATGTTCGGCTGGAATACACCAGGCGCGAACCCGCAATGGTATTTGGATAATGCAAGATATGTGAATTCCAACATCGTCCAAGGCCATATCAAAGACCCAATCATGAGCGTGTACTATCCCGTCAGCAGTTTCCTGTTGCGCTATGAGATCATGGGCAAGCAGCACTTTTACCTGCCTATGGACAAACTGCCGCAAGAGCTGATGAGCCAAAGGTCGCAGTTCATCATGCTGCCGGATATGCTATGTGGAGTACCGGCCATGCCGGTGACAGCGACCTTTGCACAAAACGGGAGCTGCACCATCCAGTTAGAACACGGCAGCTATGTAGTGGGCGAAGCAGTCAATCAGGAATACCACATCACCGCCCGCATCCGCGTCGGCAGTGCCGAGTTTGTCATGGGCGAATGTGAAAAAGCCCCTGCCCCCTTTGTCACATGGCAGCGCAACTGCAAAAACGACGGGGACGGCCCACCCAATTTCTTTTGGGGGCATTACCGCTCTGACCGTTCTTCCTGCATCGAGGATTTCTGTGAACGGGCAACTGATGAATATAAAAAGCAACAAAATCGCATGGTGCAGCAGGAACAAAAGCGCACCACGCCGAAAAAAGAAAGAGGTGAATCACGATGAGTGACCGTGAGCCGGTAAACATCATGGGCGTTATCGCCTTTCCAAACCCTGACCATGACAAGCGCATGATCCGCTTCATCGACAGCGAATACCACACGCTCTTTACCATCAAGGACGGGGAAAGCATCGTCATTACCCGCTTTGACGGTGAAAAGATGGTTTTCCCTTGCAAGTACATTGACGATTGCCATGTCTGCATCGGTAATTCTGCCTATCATATCTGCGAGTTTGCAGAAATGCAGGAACGCAGCGGCAATACCTATGTTCCCAGAACGCCGAAAATCAGCGCCGAGATCGGCACCTATGAAATCTACCAAATCCCCGCAACCGCTGATGTGGACTACTATTTCCGGCCTTACGCGGCGGCAAAGGGAAAACTCCAGAACGCTGATTATCAGCGTTCTTATGCCGGTATGTTCGCAAAGGAGAATTCGCTGGAACATCTTTGGGCAAAGCACAACAGCGACCATCGCCCCTTTGCCCGTCGGATGCATTCCATGTCCGTAAGCGACATCGTGGTACTGAAGCAAGGTGGAAAGAAAACCGCCTACTACACGGATAGCATTGGTTTCAAGGAAGTGCCGGAGTTTTTGATGCAGCAGAGGACACAAAAGAAACACAAAGAACGAGGTGAAGCCAGATGAGCTATGACGCACAGAAGGTGACCTATCAGGAGGTCACGATTTTTGACCGACCGGCATTGTTTACAGAATGCCGCATTGACCAAGCTACCGTGCCGGAGGGCGTATATCGCTACGAGCTGCGACATGGGGATGAGGATTGGGGAGAGCCGATAGAACTGTCACGGAGTCTCATGGTCAACTTCTATGGCACCGTTCTCACCCGCGAGCCGTTCCAGCTTCCCATTGATGGGTGGATTCCGCTGGAGAGCGGCAGCCTTTCCTTTCAAGATGGCGGATGCCGTACCCTTGCGGAATTTCAGCAGAAATATCCCGCCAGTGATAAGGAGGTCATTGACTTTTACAGCGTCAATGAGCCGGCGCTGCACGCTCTCTATTTCTCCCGCAGCGAGGAACAGGACAAGTCTGCGGGCTGTGTGGGACACCTGCGTGGTGATTTTGGCAGCGGCAAGCAGTTTTACACAACATGGTGGCCCCACCAGCAGGATGCGCTGAACACGCCGGAGTTTAAGGCCGACATTGACCGTACCGTAAACTGGCTGCGGGAGCAGCCGGGCTCCCCGCTGCGGGACTTCGACAGCATGAACCGCTACTGCAACCGGTATGAGCAGATCTGCGCCATCAAGGGTGCGTTGCTTCCCTCTTGCGGATTCATGGTGAAAACAAAGCGGTATGTGTATATGCTCCGCTGTACGCCAGTTAAAGGTGATTACCAGTTTTATATTTATTGCTATCAGCGGAAGCCATTTGAAAAGGCCCAAAAAGAACAGCAAAAGAATGACCGGCTTGCAGTAAAAAAGCGGGCGGAGCCGGAGAGATAGGAGGTGCCAACTTGCCTACCAAATTTCAGCTCATCACAGAGCTGTATGACCAGACTGCGCAGAGCGTTACCGGCAGCTATCAAAGCTGGACGGGCTTTCTCCGCGCGGCCTGCTATAACTACAAATGCCCATTCGATGAGCAGCTTTTGATCTACGCCCAGCGCCCGGACGCCACGGCGGTCCTTGAGATGGAGCGCTGGAATCGTCAGTTTGGCCGCTGGGTCAACCGTGGAGCCAAGAGCATTGCCGTATTTGGTGATGACGGCCAAAACTGCCTGAAGCTCTACTTCGACGTGTCGGACACCCATGCGTCCCGTTTTGCCCGTCCACTGCCCATCTGGACGATGCACCCGGCCTTTGAACCGGAGGTCATCGAAACGCTGGAGG
>OHAF01001516.1_pt1 | contig 20780 bp, 18 predicted proteins | sample 1577041 | NCBI WGS metagenome assembly OHAF01 (sample SAMEA3541495, study PRJEB24748) | human gut metagenome | biome: human gut; feature: human-associated habitat; material: faeces | place: China | collected 2012
TTCAGCTACTAATGCTTCTTTTATTTTTAGTTATACAAATTCTGCAAAGTTAAGGATATATTTAATGTTTTCACCTAAGCTTAAGTAACAAATGTTCATTGACGGGGGGGGGTATTAGGCTATAATATATAAGCAACTGTTATTCTTGGGAAGGGTACGGTTTATTTTTAGAATCAGTATTTATAGGGTACATACATAGGATATTAAAAATAGCTGGTTTTCCGCATTTTTAATTGAATTGTTCATCTTTTTATTTGCTTTAGATAGGGAGAAGTGTATCTATTTATAGAATGATTATGTATTGACTCGTGTTTTTTAGCGAATTTTTTTTATGGAATGGGAGATTTGGATGAGTAAAAATAGAAAAGAAAATAATACGCGTTGGTCTTTGGTTGTGTATGATGTGATTGTTTATGCGATATCTTCCTTATTATTAATATGGTTGTATGGTGGAAACGAATCATTAACAAACACAGAATCTTTTAAACTAACAATACTCGCATTTGCGATTATCTTTGTATGTCGTTTAATTGGTCATATTTATGGTCAGATTTGGCGTTATGGCGGTATTCAAGGCTATATTCGTATGATTGTTTCAGATGGTGTAGCATTTATACTTCTATATGTAGTTCAAATGGCAATGCCAATTCAACAAATGAGTTTTGCAAGAACTCTAAGTTTAGTTTGTGTAAACTTATTGGGTTCCATTACTATTCGTATGATTTATAGATATTGTTATTTATATAGTGATAATGTAACGAAAAAGGGTAAGTTTCTAGCTAGATTACTATATAGATTTTCAAGTATTGAAACGGATACGAATAAAGAAGTTCAAAAGATCAAGATTGCGATTATTGGCGCAGGGCGTGTTGGTGCTAGTTTTGCAGAAGATTTATTAAATGATGAAAATGCAGTCTATACACCTCGCTGTTTTATTGATACAAATAAAGAAAAAGCGGGTAGAGAAGTGCATGGCATTCCAGTATGGTATGCGGATGAAACGACTTTAGAAAAGTTAAAGGCTTACGAAGTACAAGAAATTGTATTCGCGATTCCAACAATGGATGTAACTAAAAAGAAATGTTTATATGAACATTATAAGAATGCTGGATATAAAGTAAAGGTATATGACTATCCAACATTATATACTGCAGGAAGCAAGCGTAACTTAAGAGAATTTGATATTGAAGAATTGTTATTTAGAAAACCATTAGCCGTCACAAATGAAGCTACAAATGCTTATTATAAAGGTAAAGTAATTTTAATTACTGGTGGTGGAGGATCCATTGGATCTGAACTTTGTAGACAACTTGCTAAGATGAAACCACGATTGATTATTATCTTAGATATTTATGAAAATGGAGCTTATGATGTACAACAAGAATTAAAGATTGCCTATGGCAATGATTTAAATCTTCAAATTGAAATTTGTTCAATAACACATAAGAAAGCATTGGAAAAAGTATTTAAGAAATACCATCCTCAAATTGTGATTAATGCAGCCGCACATAAACACGTACCTTTAATGGAACACAATTGTGTGGAGGCTATTTATAACAATGTATTTGGAACAAAGAATTTAATTGAACTTTGTGAAAAATATGAAGCACAACGCTTTATGATGGTATCTACTGATAAAGCAGTAAACCCAACCAATGTTATGGGAGCAACAAAGCGTATGTGTGAAATGATGGTTCAAAGTGCTAGTACTTATGGAAAAGTTAAATATAGTGCAACAAGATTTGGAAATGTTTTAGGAAGTGCAGGAAGTGTAATTCCATTATTTAAAAGACAAATTGCCGAAGGTGGTCCTGTAACACTTACAGATAAACGAATTATTCGTTACTTTATGACAATACCAGAAGCAAGTCAATTAGTATTACAATCAGGGTCTATGGCAAAAAATGGAGAATTATTTGTACTTGATATGGGACAACCAGTAAAGATTCTAGACTTAGCACAAAACATGATCAAACTATCAGGTGCTCATGATATTGAAATTGTAGAAACAGGATTGCGTCCTGGAGAAAAATTATATGAAGAACTATTAATAAATAGTCAAACATTAACAAAAACAGATAACGATTTGATCTTCATTGAAAAGGATACACCATTATCTAAAGAGGAAATAGATGAAAAACTTGAAGTATTAATAAACGCAATTGAATCTGAAGATGACAATGATGCTAGAGAAGCATTGAGAAGTGTTGTACCAACATTTAGAAGACCAGAAGAAATAAATCAAGGGGTGAAATAGTATGTTTAATAAGGATAATCAATTTAAGGCATTTGAATCAAAGGTTTGGCTTTCAAGCCCAACTATGCATGGTGATGAATTAAAGTATATGACACAAGCTTATGAAACAAATTGGATGTCTACTGTAGGGGAAAATATTAATCAAGTAGAAGCAATGACTTGTGAAAAGATTGGTTGTAAGTATGCAGTTGGTTTATCTTGCGGTACTGCATCTTTACATTTATCTATGAAGCTAGCTGGTATTGAAGCTTATGGTATGCCAAAAGTAGGACATGGTGCTTTAGAAGGTAAAAAAGTATTTTGTTCAGACATGACATTTGATGCGACAGTCAATCCTATTGTTTATGAAGGTGGAGAACCTGTATTTATTGAAACAGAGGCAGAAACTTGGAACATGGATGCAAAGGCATTAGAAAAAGCTTTTGAAATCTATCCAGACGTAAGAGTGGTTGTATTAGCACATCTATATGGAACTCCTGGTAAGATGGATGAAATCATGGAAGTGATCAATAAACATAATGCGATTCTTGTAGAGGATGCAGCCGAATCTATGGGAGCTACTTATAAAGGTGTTGAGACAGGAACATTTGGAAAATATAACACAGTATCTTTTAATGGTAATAAAATCATTACTGGATCTAGTGGAGGATGTTTCTTAACAAATGATTTAGAGGCAGCTAATAAAGTAAGAAAATGGTCAACTCAATCAAGGGAAAATGCTGCTTGGTATCAACATGAAGAATTAGGTTATAACTATAGAATGAGTAATGTTGTTGCTGGTGTAGTGAGAGGTCAATTACCTTATATTGATGAACATATTCAACAAAAGAAAGCAATCTACTATAGATACAAAGAAGGATTCAAAGGATTACCAGTACAAATGAATCCAATTCCAGAAGATTGTGAACCAAACTACTGGTTATCATGTTTAATCATTGATGAAGATGCAATGGCTAAACAGGTTCGTTCGGAACAAGATGTTCTTTATACGAAAGAACAAGGAAAGACTTGTCCAACAGAAATCTTAGAAGCGATTGCCTCAATCAATGCAGAAGGAAGACCCATCTGGAAACCTATGCATATGCAACCAATTTATAGATTAAATCCATTCATTAATAAAGATGGAATCAATAGAGCCAAGACTAATGCATATATTAAAGGTGAAACACAAGATGTTGGTATGGACATCTTTAATAGAGGATTATGTCTACCTAGTGATAACAAAATGACAGTAGAACAACAAGATCGAATTATTGAAGTAATTAAGGCTTGTTTTGAGTAAATAAGGAGTATTTGATGGAAGGAAATAAACATGTACCATATGGTCCATATGAGAAATATTTTAAAAGAATATTAGATATTATATGTAGTTTAGTGGCAATAATATTATTTAGTTGGCTATATATTATTTTAATAATATTAGGTGCTATTTTTATGCGAGGAAATCCTTTCTTTACTCAAGAAAGACCAGGAAAAGATGAAAAAATATTTAAATTAATTAAATTTAGAACTATGGATAATCGTAGAGATGAGAATGGTGATTTACTTCCTGATGAAATTCGTTTAAATAAATATGGTAGATTTCTTCGTAAAACTAGTTTAGATGAAATCCCAGAATTGTTTAATATCTTAATTGGTAATATGAGCATAATTGGGCCTAGACCTTTACTCCCATCTTATCTTCCTTGGTATACAGAACGAGAACATCATAGACATGATGTAAGACCAGGTTTATCTGGGTTGGCTCAAGTTAATGGAAGAAATTATTTAGATTGGGAAAAAAGATTTGAATTTGATGTACAATATGTTGAAAAAATTACTTTTCTAGGAGATTTGAAAATTATCTTAAAAACAGTTAATAAAATATTTAGTCATAGTAATATTGCAGAAGATACAAACAAAACGGAAGGTAATATGGCCAAAATTCGTGCAGAAAAAGCAATGAATAAAAATTAGAGTATATTAAGGAGATATCATTTATGAATATATTGATTTTGAGTGCTGGAACGCGAAATAAGATTGTACAATATTTTGTTAAGACATTGAATGGACAAGGAAAAGTTATTGCAACAGATATGAGTGATTTGGCTCCTGCAATTTATGATGCTGATAAATTTTATATCGTGCCAAAGATGACAGATCCAACATATTTGGATGTAATTTTGAAAATTTGTAAAGACGAAAAAATATCTGGTGTTCTTTCTTTGATTGATCCAGAATTATCGTTATTAGCAATGAATAAAGATAAATTTAATGAAATTGGAACAACAGTAATTGGTTCATCTTATGATTTATGTGAAATGTCACTTGATAAATATCAAATGTATAAATGGTTAAGTAAACATGGATATCATTGTGCTAAATCTTATATGGATAAAGAAAAATTCTATGAAGATATAAATAGTGAAAATATTACTTATCCAGTATTTGTAAAACCTGCAAGAGGTAGTGCAAGTATTGCTATTTCTAAAGTTTATGATAAGGAAACTATAGAATTATTATTTGCTCATGATGAAGGTTTAATGATTCAAGAGTTTCTTAATGGACAAGAGATTGGGGCAGATGTATATATTGATATGATTTCTGGAGAAATTGTTTCAATTTTCACAAAGAAAAAATTGAAAATGAGGGCTGGCGAAACAGATAAAGCAGTTTCGTTTAAAGATGAAAAATTGTTCGACCTTATTAAGAAATTTGTGTCTGAAGCTGGATATAGAGGTCAAATCGATATAGATATTTTTGAAATTAATGGAGAATATTATATATCTGAAGTTAATCCACGTTTTGGTGGTGGATATCCTCATGCTTATGAAAGCGGTGCAAATCACATGAGCTTTATCGTAAATAACCTTGCAGGTACTATAAATGAGTGCGCTGTGGGTAAAAATTATGAGGTTGGAACTTATATGATGAAGTATAATGAGATTATGATACAGCCCAACAGATAAGGAGTTGTTAGAGAACGATATGAAGAAGTTAGTACTTCTAGAGGAAGAGTTGTCATTTTATTTTTTTGATCCTGATTTTTTTCATTTGTATGATAAATAAAAAAAGGGAAGATGTGAGCCTGTTCACAGATATACTTTAACCCATATCCTACATCAATGTGTATATTTACTCGGGGGGTACAGAATCCTTTACTGTGAGAAGAACAACGAGATAGTTACTTATGTTATCTATACAAGGTGTCGGCGATATGTTTTCGATTCTGGTAATAAAAATGATTATTATATTGTTTTTTATTATACGTATCCGGTATATAGAGGGTATGGATATGCAAAAATTTTAATAGAGACATTATTTAGACTTATTGATGACAACAATGATTTTTATGAGTGTATAGCAATCAATAATTTTGCTTCAATTCGTGCGGCAGAAAAAATAGGATTTAAAAAAGATGGATTTGTAAAAAAGCAAGTATTTGCACAAATTATCGAGAGTTAAAGAAAGTTCAACATTATTATATAAATATAATAGAAATACCAATCGATTCAGGCATAAAAAAGTAAATAAATCAAAAAAAAGAATGGAATCAAAGATGAAAATTTTAATTATATGTAATTCAGCTTCAGGGTTAGAAGTTTTCAGAGGGATGTTAATAAAAAGATTAATTAAAGAGGGAAATACTGTAAATTCGATTATTCCTGTAGCTGATGAAGAGAAAGAATTAAATGCAGAAAAAGAAATAGAGAAATGGAACTGCAAATTAATACGTATCCCTATGGAAAGAAGAGGAATGAATCCTATAAAGGATATTAAGTTATTAAAATCATATTATGAAATTATGAAAGCTAAGAAACCAGACTTGGTAATTACTTATACGATTAAGCCTAATATTTATGGTGGATTTGTAAGTAAAATCTTAAGAGTCCCATATGTAGTTAATATCACTGGACTTGGCACTGCATTCCAGAGTAATGGAATGTTGAAACACATGGTCACTGTCATGTATAAGATTGCTTTAAAAAAAGTGAAGATTGTGTTTTTTGAAAACAGTGAAAATAGAAATAAATTTGTAAATTACGGAATTGTTCCATTAGAAAGAACTAAAGTTCTTGCTGGAGCAGGTGTTGATTTAGAACATTTTCAGTACATTGAATATCCAGAGGAATGTGAGTGTACAAGATTTTTGTTTATTGGGCGAGTAATGAGAGAAAAAGGCATTGATGAATTATTTGAAGCAATGCGACGTCTAAAAGAAGATGGATACAATTGTTCATTGGATGTTTTAGGAGGATTTGAAGAAAATTATTCTAGTAAAATAAAGGAATACGAGGAAGAAGGATGGCTACATTACCATGGATACCAAAAAGATGTAAGACCATTCATAGAAAAGTCTGATTGTTTTATACTACCATCTTGGCATGAGGGTATGGCTAATACTAACCTTGAAAGTGCGGCTAGCGGAAGACCTATTATTACGACAAACATTCATGGTTGCCTTGAAGCGGTTATAGAGAATAAAAGTGGATTTTTAGTTGAAAGAAAGAATGCGGAGGATTTGTATGAAAAGATGAAGAAATTCTCTGAACTAACATATGAAGAGCGAAAAGCTATGGGCTTAGCATCAAGAAAACATATGAAAAAAGTATTTGATAAAAAAATAGTGGTAGAAGATACAATAAAAGAATTATTAAAGTAGGTGAAATGTGTGGACAATAAAGTAGAGTTAAGTATTGTTATTCCGATTTACAAAGTGGAAAAATATCTTGAACGTTGCGTTCAAAGTATAATTAATCAAATGGATCTAGGCCTTGAAATCATCCTTGTTGATGATGGAAGTCCCGATAGATGTCCTCTTATTTGTGATGAATATGCTCAAAAGCATGATAATATTAAAGTTATTCATAAAAAAAACGGTGGATTGGCTGATGCAGTTAAAGCTGGAACGCTATTTGCAAGTGGTAAACACATTGCATATGTTGATAGTGATGATTGGCTTGAAGATGGTTGGTATAGTACTATAAAATCTATTCTCAGAAAATATCCAGATATTGATACAATTATGTATGGTTTTCAAAGGGTTACTAATGATGTTGTAGAAAAGACAGAAACATACCCTTTATTAAAAGAAGGTTACTATGATAAATCATCTATAGAGAAAGTAAAAGTGACTTATATGCGTCCTGGTGGAATTGGACCAACAAGATGGAATAAAATTTATTCTAAAGAAATTGCGTTAAAGTGCATAGAATACTATGATACAAACATTTCTATTGGAGAAGATATGGTTTTTTCAGCAATAACCACAGATTCAATGGAAAATACATATATAATAAAGAAGAACTTCGTTAATTATTACATTAATGATGGATCAATGACTCAACATTTTAATGAAAAATACATAACTTCATTCGAAAGTTTATTTTTATCATTAAAAAAGTATTTTGCTGAGGCACCAATATTATATTATATAAATTATATTAATATGCGTACAATGGTGAATGCCGTAGGGAAATCAGATTTAAAAAATAAATCAAAATATTTGAAAGCTATTTTTAATAATGAAGAAATTCATAATCGTCTAAAGAAAGTAGACCTAAAGTATTTAGATTTTTCAAATCGTATTTTTTTAGACATGATGCTAGAAAATCATATAAAGTTACTTCTTATTATAAGTTATATTTATAGGAAACTAAAATAACATATATAAATCATTTTATGTATTTTTAGGAGGAGAAAATGGTCAAGAAAGTTTTATTTGTCACTGGTATATTGGGAAATGGTGGTGCTGAAAGAGTAATAGCAGCTCTTGCAAACAGACTGATTGAGAATTATGTAGAAGTAGGAATAGTTACTATATATAGTATAAGACAAGATTATGTATTAAATCCAAAAATCGAGTTAAAACATATAATTGCAAACAACAAAATAAAAATAATTCGCCCTTTTGAAAGAGTTACTAAATTAAGAGATTATATCAAAGATTATAATCCTGATTGTGTAGTATCATTTTTAGCAGATGTAAATATTCATACTATTTTAGCATGTAAAAATTCTAATATCCCACTAATTGTAAGTGAAAGAAATGATCCATTTCAGGATCCAGAAAAAAAAATAATCAGAAAAATGAGAGACTTTTTATACAACAAAGTTGATGGATTGGTTTTACAAACTAATGATGCAAAACAATATTTTGATGAAAAAATATCTAAAAAGATAGCAAGAAAAGTTATCGCTAATCCACTCACACCAAGCCTTCCTTATTATAAGCAAGGCGTAGCGAAAAATCGTATGATTACAGCATGTAGATTGAACCCTCAAAAAAATCTTACAATGATGATTAATGCAATAAAGAATGTGAATTTAAGTGGAATTGACTGTTATTTAGATATTTATGGAGACGGACCACTAAGAGATGAATTACGAAATTATATTAATAGGAATGATATGAAAGATAAAGTTCATCTTAAAGGATTTTCAAAAAATATTCATGAAGAAATGATTAACAGTAAGGGATTTTTAATCTCATCAAATTATGAAGGAATATCTAACTCTATGTTAGAAGCATTAGCTATTGGGATACCTGTAGTAGCAACTGATTGTCCAATTGGTGGTGCTAAAATGTTTATTAAAAATAAGGAAAATGGATGGCTTACGCCGGTTGGAAATGAAAAAGAATTTTCAAGTGCAATTATTGAGTTGTTAAGTAATTATGATAAAGCTATAAATATGGGCAAAGAAGCTACAAAAATCAGAGATATTTTAGATGTTGATATAATTTGTCAAGAATGGATGAATTTTATCAATGGTGTAATTAAAGAGCGATAGATTATGAAGAGTAATAATTTTTTAAGAATATCTGTAAAAGAATTGATTTCGTTTATTTTGTTGCTTATATTTTTTGTTGTATGTGTGGTTTATAAAAATCATATGATGGTTAATTGGTTAGGTATTTTTTGTTATATTTATTGCATTTATACATGGATGTGTAAAGCCCAAGCAAGCTTATTTTCTCCTTATTTTATTTTCATGACTTTTTTTGTTTTATTTAATTATGGACAACCAATGATGTGGGCGTTTAATATTCATCAAGCTAATGAAATTGGAAGTGGTATTCTTTTTTATGGGCATAGTTATATACCAAATGAAAATGATCTTATTAATGTTCAATTATATATTTGTATGTGCATGTTGGTTTTTCATTATGGAGTAATGTTATTTACCAAAAGATACAAATCAAGAACTATAGATAGAAAGTATAATGAAAATTTTATTACGGATAATTACAAGAATAAAATAAAAAAGTCAATGCGTATAGTAGCCGGAGTATTATTGATTATAACTACGCCAATAGCTATCTATTCTGCGATGTCCAATGTGATTGTAGCTCGTTTATATGGATATAATGCACTTTATTATGGTGAACATGCTACTCAAGCAGGTTATATTCAGATAATTATGTACTTATTCTATCCTGCATTAGTTGGGTGTTTAATAGGTTGTAGTAATTCAAATAAATCAAGAATAATTGTATATTCAATATTCGGAATTTATGCTTTACTTCAACTATTATCAGGAGACAGAGGCAGCTGGTTATATTCATTAGTAATTCTTGTTTGGTTACAAACATACTATAAAAAAATTCCAATAAGAAAATATGTTAAATATATTATTATGTGTATAGTTAGTATATATATTTTAAACGTTGTTACAGCTGTGCGTGATAGTGGAAGTGGACTAAGTTCATTAGATTTCTCAAATCTTTTAAATAATGAAACATCTCCTATTGTAGATGCTTTCTTTGAATTGGGTGGTACTATGAATATAATTACGTTCCTGTTTCATGTGGGAAGTGGGATTTATCCGTATAGCAATACCTATTTAACATCTATTTTAGGTGCTGTTTCATCTAGAGTATTAAAAATGTTTGGTATTAATCAAATTTTAATTGGAGATTGGTTTTCTCAAGAATACTTAAAAATTAATTGGGGTGCTGGTTTTTCTATGATAGGAGAAGCGTTTCTTAATGGAGGATATATAGGAGGGCTTATCTATATGACATTAATTGGCGCATTTCTTGGGATTATACTGAATTATGCAAATAAATATAAATACTCAAATAATCCAATAGAGCTTTTTATCACTGTAGCAGGATTAAATGCTATTGTTGGTTTTTCACGAGGTGCTTTATATTTAACTTTAAAAGAGTTATTATACGGGACTATTCTTGTGGTTATCTGTATAAAGCTATGTTGTAGAATTTTGAATAGGAGCGCATATGGTAAAATTAACTAGAAAAAATAAGCTAATATTGAATTCATCAGTTGGAATATTTGCTCAGATTATTTCAATGGCGTGTGGCTTTATTTTACCAAGTGCCATTTTATTGGCTTATGGATCAAAAGCATATGGATTGATGAGTTCTATAAATCAGTTTTTAGGATTTATTCAGCTCTGTGAATTAGGGGTAGGTGCTGTTGTGCAATCTGCATTATATAAACCTTTAGCTGATAATGATATTTATCAAATTGAATGTATTTTGAAATCGAGTAGAAAATTTTTTAGAACAATAGGAACAATATTGTTTATATATGTTATAGGCCTTTGTGTTTTCTATCCAGTATTGATAAATGATTATGAACCAACATTTGTTATTTTAATGATAGTAGCCTTGTCTATCGATTCATTTTCCAACTATTATTTAGGAATGAATAATTCACTTTTACTACAAGCAGATCAGAGAGCATTTATACCATTGGGAGCACAAGCAAGTGCAACTTTAATTAATACTGTTGTATCTCTTATTTTAATAAAATTTGGTGTATCTTTGTTATTCGTTAAATATTCTACGGCGGCTATATTCCTTTTTAAACCTTTAGTCTTATTTTTAGCTGTCAGAAAGCATTATAAGATTAATTACAATGTTAAATATGAAGTAGAGCCTATTCAACAAAAGTGGAATGGATTAGCACAGCATTTTGCTAGTGTTGTTGTTGATCACACAGATGTTGTGGTTTTAACAACATTCTCAACGTTAGAAAATGTATCTATTTATTCAATCTATTATTTGGTTGTATCAAGCTTACGTACCCTGATTACATCTTCGCTAAATGGTGTACAAGCAACAATGGGAAATATGATTGCAAATAAAGAATATGATTTACTAGATAAATTTTTTAATAAGACTGAATGGATTGTGCATACCGCTATTATTATTTTATTTACTGTAACTTATATTTTGATTATTCCTTTTGTTTTGTTATATACAAAAAATGTTCATGATGCAAATTATAAAGTTCCTTTGTTTTCAGCTCTAATTGTACTCGCAAATGCTGGATTTTGTCTACAAAATATATATAAAATGGTTGTAAAAGCGGCAGGGCATTATAAACAAACGCAAACTGCATCTATAATTGAAGCTATAATTAATGTGGTTTCTTCTGTTGTATTGGTATCAAAATATGGTCTAGTTGGAGTTGCAATTGGAACTATTTTAGCTATGTTCTATAGGTTATTCTATCATGTTTGGTATATGAAGCATAATATCATACATCGATCATATAAACCGTTTATTAAGCAATGCACAATTGATATAATTATAATATTTGTAAGTGTCCTAATTTTTAAATTTATTCCTATTAAAGCTACTTCTTATATTTATTGGATATTATCTGGAATATTGGTATTTTCTATTACTACTATAATTAGTTTAGTGATTAATTCCTTATTTTATAAAGAGAATTTATGTAATTTACTGTATTCTTCTGTCAGTTTGATAAAAAAATTTGTGAAGTAAAACAATTTAAAATGTATTATACAATATGTAATGACCTCTACTTTGTAACTTTGTGGATTTACCTGCAGAATATAATTGTCAATCAAGAAAAATAGGAATTACTGCATACAAGCTTCCCCTAGTTCATATATAGACATAAATAATGTCCATTATTAGCATAGGATAAGAGCATAAGGGATGGTTCTTTATATGCGATATAAAAGGAATACAAAAAGACATTCAGTGATTGGACGTGGACGATATATGTCAACTGCCGAATTCATTAAGTAATGCTATTGTGATATTGATAAATGTCGACAATTCTTTTTTGATGTAAAATGGCCGAATGGATATATATGCAATAAATTTGGAATAATCACTATTACTATATGAAATGTCATAGGTTTATTGTTGAACTGCATGCAAACATGAAGAAAGTATACTTGCAAATACTATATTTGAACAATGTAAACTTGCATTGAATATTCTCTTATATGGTATCTTCTTGATTTTTTCAAGCACAAATGGAATTTCATCCGAAAAAATAGCTAATGAATTGAAAATCAATTATAAGTCTGCTTGTCTTTTAAATACAAAATGTCGTATTTTAATGAGACAATCTAATTCAGGAAAAAGACTAGATTCAAAGTTTTATATTATCAATAGAAAGAAAAATCAGTATCCAAAGTATATTAAGATGAAAGAGATAGAAGTTGATAATATAGCGAATATAAAGAAATTTTTTGGTCAATATATATACATGAATAGAGATACTACATTGACAACAGACGGTAAAAACACTGTAAATTTTCTTAAAGACCAAATAAATGTCAAAAATGAAAAAATCGACTATAAAGATCCTAACCATAATTTATGGCTTTTAAATATTTGTATATCGAACTTTAATTCCATGTTATTAGGTACTTAATCTGAAAATAAAATTTATAAAAAGAGGAAGTTAGAAGTACAAAAGGGCACAAAGCCCCTTTCCCCAAATATAAAGATTATTGTGTTGCTATAATATTGGCATTTTGCTGAATCATTAATGTTAATTTTTCAACTGTAAGTCCAATATCTAGTAGTTGCTTAATATCTGATTTCAAGTTGTTCTTAACGTATTTAAGTCTTTGTTCAACCGGTGTTTCAACTTCTGACAAGTCTGCAGGATTCCAGATTTCTCCTGTAAGAAGCATATGATATGCGGCTACAAGTATTTTTCTGGCAATCGCAATATAAGCACGTTTCTTTCCTCAGCACTTTGAAATCTTATTAAATTTGTTGGCGTAGTAAGGATGGCTCTTATCCTTGACTGCTGCATGTGCAACTTCAACCAAACATGGTTTAAGATATACTCCGGCTCTGGAAATGCGTACAGATTTTTTCTTTCCTGCTGACTGGTTACTGGATGGAGTTAAACCTGCCCAAGAAGTTATTCGTCTTGAAGTAGTGAATTGATTCATATCTATACCGATTTCAGAAAGAATAATGATGGCAGAGTTTCTAGAAACACCAGGTATTTGACACAAAAATGAAATATAGTCTTCGTATGGCTCAATCATCAAATCAATAAGTTTATCAAGTTTTTGAATATTAGATGATAATTGTTTAATGTGATCATTTACTAGTTCTATACGAGCTTTCTGGACTGGTGTTAAATCGGTTCCGTTAACAGAGTCAAGAATCATATCAGGAGATGCTTTACATTTTTTGTGAACTTTTGAAAGAATATCTTCATCTGTGTATGGATTATCTGATAGAATAAGGTCGATGATATTAGATGCGGATTTGCCGAAAACATCAGTAAAGACCATATCCAGTTTACAATTACCAGAAGTAAGAGCATTCTGAAAACGGTTCTTTTCACTGGAGCGCATATTTACAAGTTTGTATCTATAGCGAGTGAGTTCACGGAGAATACGAAAATCTTTTTGAGGTATAAAACTACTTCTAACAATACCGAACTTAAATAAATCAGCAATCCATTTGGCATCTTTATCGTCGTCTTTCTCGCCATTAACAGCGCGCACCCATTTAGGGTTGGCAACGACGATATTGGAAATGTGAGATTCCAATACATTGTAGACAGGAATATAGTACTTACCAGTGGATTCCATGCATACATTTTGACAGTCGTTTTGAATCAGCCACTCTCTAAAGCGGATCAAGTCGTTGTGAAAAGTCGAGAATCTTTTTTTTAGATAAATGGGTTCAACGGATTCAGAAATGCAGATAACTGCGACAATGAATTTTTTGTGCACGTCGATACCACAAACACGAGGATAAATGATTTTCATGGAAAAAGCTCCTTTCAAAATAAAGAAGAAAGAAGCATTGACTGAACGAGTGGCACTAAAGATTAACTAATAGTCAATGATTAATCTACGGACTTGATGTCAACACTAATGTGTGCTTGAAATACTCGAACTTACACTGGTTAGTATGCTGATTTAATCTGAACGAGATGCAGAAGTCTGCAACTCACCCCACCGTGCTCTGTAGTGTACTTCTAACTTCAAGAACATGGTAACAAATAAAAGATAAAAAATAAAAGCAAAGCTCAATGCACATTTTAATTCCAATGTGTGCCTTGGAGCAAAGCGGAAAGGAATGGTTTGTTACAATGAAAAAATTATTAGAAGATATCAATAGATACAATTCTTTAACGGAAATGCCTAGATTTCAAAAATATATGAGAAAAGGACAGGAAGCTCAAAATCAATTCTGCAGACTTCTATATAAAGCACTGTTTGCATACTGTAGAAACAAAAACCTTATTGAAATGCCACTTGATATAAATATCGGGGGGGGGTTATATTTAGGCCATCCATATTGCATTACGATAAACCCAAAAGTTATAATAGGAAAAAATTGCAACATACATAAAGGTGTTACGATTGGACAAGAAAATAGAGGGATTAGAAAGGGAACTCCAATAATCGGTAATGAAGTATGGATTGGAGTTAATGCCACGATAGTAGGAGCTATACATATTGGAGACGATGTATTGATAGCACCGAATACATATGTTAATTGTGATATACCAGATCATTCCATTGTATTCGGAAACCCATGTGTTATAAAATCTAAATTAAATGCGACAGAAGGATACATCAATAATAAAATATAATAATCTCGAATTGTGGAAAAATTTTTGAGATAATTCTCTTTTTGAAATCTGAAATCCTAATCACAAGTAATTATATAATAGCGATGAACTTTTTTGTATGTTTAATATGAAGTTCAAATAGTTTGCAAAGTGAATATTTAACTAGGAAACGTCTAAATTAAATTTGTAATTTATGATAATCGAGACGTTCACAAATATCGAAAATTTGATATAACATAGAACTGCACCAAATTTAAATTATTTATTTAAGCAGCAAAATGAGTCTCAGAAAGTAAATAATTAACTAAAGGTGAAGAATAGAAGGAGAAAAAAATAAACTAATAAATGAGAGTACTGTTTATTGATTTTTAGAGGTTTCAGCAGTGCTTTATTTAAAAAGTGGGAGGAAATGAAATGAATAGAACTATTTTTGTTACAGGTGCATCAGGATTTATTGGATCCAATTTATGTAAAAGGATTTTAAAAGAGGATCTTGAATGTAAGGTTATCGGTTTAGATAACATGAATGATTATTATGATGTGCGTATTAAGGAGGCTCGTTTAAATGAATTGACTGAGTTTTCGAATTATATGTTTATTAAGGGAAACTTGGCTGATAAGGAATTAATTGATTCAATTTTTAGTCAGTATCGTCCTAGTATTGTTGTTAACTTGGGTGCTCAGGCAGGTGTTCGTTATTCGATTACGAATCCAGATGCGTATATTGAAAGTAATATGTTAGGTTTCTATAATATTTTAGAGGCTTGTAGAAATTATCCTGTAGAACACTTAGTATATGCTTCTAGTAGTAGCGTATATGGATCGAATAAAAAGGTTCCTTATAGTACGGATGATAAGGTGGATAACCCTGTTAGCTTATATGCAGCAACTAAGAAGAGTAATGAATTAATGGCTCATGCGTATTCTAAACTATACAATATTCCTAGTACCGGACTAAGATTCTTTACGGTATATGGTCCTGCTGGACGTCCTGACATGGCTTATTTTGGATTTACAAATAAGTTAGTGAATGGTGATACAATTAAGATTTTTAATTATGGTAATTGTAAACGTGACTTCACATATGTAGATGATATTGTAGAAGGTGTTATTCGAGTTATGAATAAAGCACCAGAAAAGAAGAATGGTGAAGATGGCCTTCCTATTCCACCATATGCAATCTACAATATTGGTAATAGTAATCCAGAAAACTTATTAGATTTTGTTCAGATTCTTTCTGAAGAATTAGTAAAAGCAGGTGTATTACCTGAAGATTATGATTTTGAAGCTCATAAAGAATTAGTGGCTATGCAACCAGGGGATGTACCAGTAACATATGCAGATACGAGTGCTTTAGAAAGAGACTTTGGATTTAAACCACATACTCCATTAAGAGAGGGTTTAAGAAAATTCGCAGAGTGGTATAAAGAGTTTTATATGAAAGAAGACTAGTTCTTCTTTTTATTGAATATAAATTGGTTAAATGATCAGTTTATATTCAATAAAAAATATTTTAAAACTAATGTAATATACAAGGCTGATTTATTATATAATAGGTATAGTACATGATTAGATATTTGGCTTGTGTTTCGCAAGCTTTGAAAAAAATGGTAGCAAGGTTAGCGATTATTCTTTACGCTTAATTACTCCTTATTTACTTTTATTGTCTTTATTTCAACGCATAATGAGTAGTCATGTGCTTTTTTTATAAGTGGTGATGAGATGAAAAAAAAGAATATTTTATATAATGTTATTAGTAAGCGTGCTTTGGCCACTGTCTTGAATGTGCAATACAAAACATTAACTTATGTTTTGTATAGAAGAGGCGTCGATAGTTTCTATAATGGATTCGAAATTCAAAAAAAGACTGGGGGAACTAGAATAATTAATGCTCCGCAAGGAGAACTTAAAACGATTCAAAAGAATCTTGCTAAAATATTAGAGAAGAGCATAAATAATTCATCAAATATTTCACATGGTTTCATAAAAAATAAAAGCATTTATACGAACGCAGCAATACACAGAAATAAATGCTTTGTTTTAAATATGGATTTACAGAATTTTTTTGATTCTTTTCATTTTGGGAGAGTGCGGGGATTTTTTATAAAAAATAGAAATTTTAATTGTACAAATGAAATAGCTACAATGATTGCTCAGATAGTTTGTTATAAAGGAAAATTACCTCAAGGAGCTCCTTCATCACCTGTTATAACAAATTTGGTTTGTGGAAGTCTTGATTATAGAATATCAAAACTATCTAAAAAGTATAAACTTGATTATACTCGTTATGCAGATGATATAACATTTTCAACAAATAATCGTCATTTTATATGTGAATACGAAAATTTTTTAAATGAAATTACTGAGATTATAGAAAAGACTGGATTTAAAATTAATGATAAGAAAACGCGATTGACATTTTCACATAAGAGACAGACAGTAACTGGTGTTGTCGTTAACAAAAAATTAAGTGTTCCTAGAGAATATTATAAACAAACTCGTGCAATGGCATTTAATTTTTATAAAAACAGAATTGCTTATTTAGATGAATCAAATAAGACATTGAACCAGATAGAAGGTAGGTTTTCATATATTAATTCTTTTGATAAATTAAATAATATCCTTGAATCTGACAAAAATAACAAAAAAAAGAATTTAAAAGATTTAAACAATCGAGAAAAGGATTATGCGCGATTTATATTTTATAAATATTTTTATATGAATTCGAAGCCTTTAATTATAACAGAAGGAAAGACGGATATTTTATATATTAAAGCAGCTTTAAAAAATTTAGTTGGTTCATATAAAGACTTGTATAATGGAGAGTTTAAAATTAATTTTTTAAGACGTTCGAAAAGATTCGCTTTTCTATTGAAAATAAGTACGGATGGGGCAGATACAATAAAAAATTTTTATAAAAATTATTACACAAAACCTGTAATTAAAGATTTATCTTTTGATTATTTTTTAGATTTTGGTTATTATCCAGATTGTCCAATTATAATTTTATTAGATAATGAGCCTGATGGTAAACATCCATTGGGAAAATTTGTAAGCTCAGATAAATCTTCGGAACTTTTAGAACAACTTCGATTGAATGGATTTATCAGATTAAATAAAGTACATAATGTATACTTAAGTGTTGTTCCAAAAAATCCAGATAAAAAATTAGATCGATATGAAATTGAAGACTTATTTGATGAAGAATTATTGCATATGGAATTAAATGGAAAAAAATTTAATCGTGAAGGGCTTAAGGGATATTATACAAAAGATGATTTATCAAAATATGTATATTCTCATTATGAAGAAATAAATTTTAATAATTTTAATGCAATGTTTGAAAATTTTCGAAATATTATAGCTGACTATCAAAAATGGTATTTAGCTAATATAAATAATTGATTTAATAAATTTACAATATAGACATGTACAATGTGAAACGTGAAGTTATTATTTTTATGATTATTGGAGGAACTTTTTTATGAATAGAGAACTTAGAATGCTAATAAATAATTTAACGCAAGATATAATAGACATATTTAATATTGAAATTCCAATAAAAGATATCGATTTGGTTGTTACTAAATTAGGTGGACATATTGAAGAAAATCAAAGCTTTGATGATTTTTCTGATGGAAACATCAGAAAACAAGACGAGGGTTTTGTGATTTATGTATCACCATTTCAAACTAAAGAGCGAAGAAGATTTACTATTGCTCATGAACTAGGTCATTTGTTTTTACATATGGGATATAAAATTGATAAAGAGTTATGGAATAAGCAGAAGAATGCTACCTACTATAGGTCTGGAGACTCTTTAATGGAGTATCAAGCTAATGAATTTGCAGCTGCATTTTTGATGCCACAAAAAAAATATAAGGAAATAATGGAGCAATATACTGTTGGAAATAAAGTGAGAACAGATGAAATTGCAAATTATTTTGGTGTATCAGTTTCTGCTGCATCGAATAGAGGAAAATTTTTAGGGTATTTAGAATGGTAAGTTTTCAAGAAAAAAATGGAGAAGGTCTTCAAAAACTACAGAACTACAGTGAAGCTTTAGAAAAAATTAACAATAAAAATACAAAGGAAGGATCAAGAGTAGTAGAGTTGTTTTTTTCTTTTGATATAGTTAATTCGTCATTATATAAAGATACAAATCTTTTGAATTGGCAAGGTGTATTAACTATATTATTATCAGATTTACAGAAGAGAGTTACTAGAGAAATACCTAAATCAAACTTATGGAGAGTATTAGGTGATGAAATAATATTTTGTATTACAATTAAAAAAATAGACGAAATTTATTCCACTATTGATTCTATTTTTAAAATATTAATACAAGAAAATGGTAGTCTTAAAAATGAAAGTTTTTTTGATATAATTGATCATTTTTCGGATAATGAGAAAATCTGGATGAAAAAAAGTAATATCTTAGGAATTCAATCTGCGGCATGGATAGCTATTGTTTGTGATGGAAAAAAAGCAGATTTTTCTCCATATGACAACTATTTAAAAAAATATAAAATTTCTGAAAATCATCAAATAAACGATTTTATAGGGAAAGATATTGATGCAGGATTTAGAATCAAAAAGGAAACACAAGAGAGACGTTTAGTTGTAAGTGTGGAATTGGCGAAGTTACTATCAGATAGGACAGATTATTTATCTCGACTTCATATTATTACTTATAAAAGTTTAAAAGGTGTTTGGAAAAATCGTCTATATCCAATTATTTGGTATCATAATAATATACGAACCAATCTTTTATTTGATGAAAGTTTTTATTATGATGAAACAGAAAATAATCAATTATCTAAAGATTATTTTATAAATCGAGAGAATAATCAAGGAAACATAGCTTCATATATGTTTTTAGATGTGAGTAAAGCGTTATCCAAGATTATAAAAGATCAAAATTTGGATGATAAAATAAAAAAAATTCAAGAGATAATTAGTGAAACCGATACTGATACTGATACTCGAGTACTAGAAGAAGAATTTGATGATAGATTATTAGAGTTTCATTGTGCCGCAGTATGTTGTGATATTGAGAAACGAAAAGTACTTATTGTAAAAAGGAATAAAAGAAAGATATATCCTGGTTTATGGGAATTTGGATGTGCCAAGGCTAGTATTGATAAAAATCTTTGCGATTCAATTAAAGAAGATTATAAGTTTGATTTTGGGCTGGATATCGATGTTATTTGTGATAATAGAGAAGATAGGGAACCAAAGCCAATCGCATTATATCAAGTTAATAAAGTTGATAAGCTCCAAAAAGGTGTAATTGTAATGGCTAAAATTATAAGTAATATAGATAGTGTTGAAAAAACTATAAAAGAGCGTGGGAAACACGATGAATTTAAATGGATATCCCAAGAAGATGTTTCTTCATTCGATGAGCTTGCAATCAATGATTTTAAAGATACTTTGGAAAAAGTATTTTCATTGTGGGATATAGTTTTTAAGGAGAAATGAAAAATGGAAGATAAAATAGATAACTTATTAGAGAATATTTTTTCCAATATAAATTCATGGCTCAATTTTGCTGAATTAAAAAATGCAGCTAATTTAACTTTTGTGGTTGCTTGTTTAGGCATGATTTTAGGTGAAGAACAAAAGAATATATTTTTATACATAAGACACATTTAATAAATTAGGATATAAAACTAAAATCAACCCTCATACAACGT
>OHAF01001569.1_pt1 | contig 20192 bp, 19 predicted proteins | sample 1577041 | NCBI WGS metagenome assembly OHAF01 (sample SAMEA3541495, study PRJEB24748) | human gut metagenome | biome: human gut; feature: human-associated habitat; material: faeces | place: China | collected 2012
ATGACTCCGAAGAAGTAAGACCGCCGGGGCGAACGAAATGTTCGCCCCGGCTTTTGGTTTGTGATTCTATTTTGGTTTGCAAAGATGTAGGTTGGCACTTATTGTTTTACAGCATACACCGCATAACCCGTGTCGCCTCTACGAAGTCGTGGGATTCGTACAGGGCGATGGCGGGGGCGTTCTGGGACAGGACGCTTAACTCCAGGTATTCCAGCCGGCGATCCCGCGCCCAGCGCTTGGCGGCGCCCAACAAGGTACTGCCAATGCCCTGCTGGCGGTGGGCTTCGTCTACCACCAGGTCCGCCAGGCAGGCGTAGCGGTGGGGCAGCACACAGCTGAACTCCGGCGTCCAACCCGCATAATTCACCAGCGCAAAACCGACCACCGAGCCGTCCTCCTCCGCCAGCAGATAGTCGGCATCCGCGGTCTTGACGGCCTGGCGGACAAATTCATCCCCCCGCGGGGCAACACAGAAAAACTCCGGCTGCAGGTCGACCAGCGCCTGATCCAGCTGGCGGTACAGTGCCACGACGGCCGGGATGTCCCCTTCCCCGGCCGGGCGGATCGTGATCTTGGGCATGCTTATTCCCCCAATCCTATATAAGGCACCACCGCACAATTCCCGCCTAACGGCTCAAGCACCGCTCCGGCGGCTGCGGCACGGCATCTGCGTTGCCAAAATGCTCGATAAGACATCCAGTATTATCTGCGCTTTTGGCTTAGCAGCTGCCGCACCTCGCTCGCCGTATCGGCACTTAGAATTATGCGGTCTTGCCCTTACAGCTTCGCGAGCTTCGGGCCCTGCGCCGTGTCGGTGACGCTCCAGCCCATCTCGGTCAGCTGGGCACGGATGGCGTCCGCGTGGCCCCAGTCCTTGGCCTTCTTGGCGGCAGCGCGCTCCTCGACCAGTGCGGTGACCTCGGCGGGGATGCTGTCGGTCTTTTTGCGGTTGTATAGCAGGCCCAGCACGCCGGTCAGCTCATCAAACGTCTTGGCGGCAGTCTCCAGCGTCGCTTTGTCGGAGGCATCGGACAGCGTGTTGATGTCCTTGACCAGATCGAAAATCGCAGCCAGAGCGTCCGGCGTATTCAGGTCGTCGTCCATGGCAGCTTTGAACTTTTTGCGCGCATCCTCGCACTTTTCCACCAGCGCCGTGTCGGTGCCGTGGGCATGCTCGATGGCAAAATCGAGGTTGTCGCGGCAGGTGTACATCCGCTCGAGGCTGTTCTTGCAGCTCTCGATCAGCTCAACGGTGTAATTCAGCGGCATGCGGTAGCCAGCTGTCAGCATAAAGTAGCGGATCGGCTCGTAGCCATACTTGTCGGCGATTTCGCGCACCGTGAAGAAGTTGTTTGCGCTCTTGGACATCTTCTCGTTGTTGATGTTCAGGAAGCCGTTGTGCATCCAGTAGCGGCTGAAGGTGCAGCCGTTGGCGCACTCGCTCTGGGCGATCTCGTTCTCGTGGTGGGGGAAGATCAGGTCCTGACCGCCGGCGTGCAGGTCGATGGTCTTGCCCAGGTGCTTGCGGGCCATGGCGCTGCACTCAATGTGCCAGCCGGGGCGGCCGTGGCCCCAGGGGCTCTCCCAGTAGGGCTCGCCGGGCTTGGCCGCCTTCCAGACTGCGAAATCGGCGGGGTCCTCCTTCAGGTCGTCGTCCATACGGCTGCGCAGCTCACGGTTGCCGCTCTCGAGGTCGTCGAGGTTCAGGTGGCTCAGCTTACCGTAGCCGGGGTCGGACTTGACGCGGAAGTAGACATCCCCGTTGCGGGCCACATAGGCGTGGCCGGAGTCCACGAGGTCCTTGACGATGTGGATGATCTCGCCGATATGCTCGGTAGCGCGGGGGCGCACGGTGGGGGCCTTGACGTTCAGACCGTCGGAATCCCTGATGTACTCGGCCTCAAACTTGCGGGCGACCTCCTGCATCGAGGTGCCCTCCTCCTGGCCCTTTTTGATGAGCTTGTCATCAATATCGGTGATGTTGGAGACATAGTAGACCTTGTTGCCGCAGTATTCCAGATAGCGGCGCAGCGTATCAAAGACGATCATCGGGCGCGCATTGCCGATGTGGATATAGTTGTAAACCGTCGGGCCGCAGACATAGATGCGGTACTCGCCCTCCTTCTGGGGGACAAATTCCTCTTTCTGGCGGGTCATGGTGTTGAAGATCTGCATAGCTTGCACGTTCCTTCCTCTATATAGGGATGCTTTTATTATAGCCAACGCAAGGCGCGGTTGCAAGGGGGATTCAGCCGTTATTTGCGAATTGCACGGCCAGCTCGTCCCAGACAGCACTGAAATTGTAGGGGAACCGCTCGTTCTCCTCGGCCAGATAGGCGCGGTAGGTGTCGAGCTCTGCCGCCGTCGGTGCCTTAACGCGGCGGTAGGCCGTGATCGTGTAGCCGTTGCCCATGTCGAAGGTGGCTGCCAGCTCAAACGGCGCGTACTTTTCCTGGTTTTCCAGGAAGGCCGCGTTCATCTTCTCTGTGTGGTTGTTAGGGTCAAACGGCGTACAGGTCAGCACGACCTGCGCCGTGAGCAGCTCCTTCGGGAAGGCATCGTTGCCGGGATTGCAGGCACCGTAGGGCAGAATTTCGCGGATGGACTCATCCGGCAGCGCCGAGATGCGGAACACATCCGGGCTGTAGACCACGCCGTGACAGATCATGTAGGCGGAGTTTTCGCCGGTGCAGTTTTCCCGCAGCCAGGCGTTGACCTCGGCGACCTGCTGTAAATCATTGCGGGGGCTGTCCACGTAAAAGTACAGTCCGCTGTAAAATCCGCTGGGGAAAACCACCGGCAGCAGCTGGCTGCACGCGCCGAAGTTCAGCGCACACAGCACGCCCGCCGACACGGCCAGAATGCGGCGCGGCCACGCCCACGGCAGATTGCTGACGAGCAGCGCACAGAGGAAGCAGCCCAGCAGGTAGAACGGCGCGACGGCCAGCGACTGGTGGTCGTCCATATTCTGCACACGGGTGACAAGCAGCACGGTCAGCACCGCGTCGACGGCGGCAAGAACGGCGAGCGCACGGGCCTTAGTATTATACAGCCCGTATAATATGCCGATCAGCATAATCACAAACACGAGCCAGCCCAGATAGACACGCTGGTTGGCCAGCTCTGCCAGAAAGCCGCCGGTCTGGTAGGTCGCGTAGCGGTCACTGTAGTCGGCCTTGGCGATGCGCCAGAACATCGGCAGCAGCGGTACGCCGACGCAGACCAGCGAGGCCGCGGCAAACTTGCCGAAGCGCAGGGCGGTCTGTACCTGCCGGGCGCGTGCAGCGCGGGCCAACACCCAAACGCCATACAGCAAAAAGAACGCCACAACAGTAAACATGTAGCTGCGGCGGGTCAGCATGAGCATACCCGTAAAGGCCGCCAGCGACACAAGCCGCGCGGGGGCCGGCTGGCTGAAATCGTACCCGACGCCGAGCGCCAGCAGCATAAACGCGAACGCGACACCGAGCAGGTCCGGCATACCGCGGTAAAGCGCAATGTGCAAAAGCGGCAGCAACAGGACGAATGCCATGGAGAGCGCCGTGAACAGCACCGGGGCCTTTGGCTGTAATTTTCGGCGCAGCACCGTCAGAAGAAGCCATGCACTGTAGTAGACGAGCGACGGGATCAGCAGCGCGCAGAGCAGCGCAAACGTGTTGGCCGTGCGCGGCGTGAACATGAAGAACGGCTCCGCCAGCAGATTGATGACCAGCGGCGCGTAGTCGTTGAACCACGTCTTGTAGATGGTCGAGCCGACACCGGTAAAGACGCCGTCCGCAAAGTTGGATTCCAGCCGCACCTGCAGATTGTAGTAGGTCGCGTTGTCCCACAGGTAGAGACTCTGGCGGCCCACCATGGCGTGCAGATAGAATGCGGCGCTGGCCGCTATGCAGACTGCTAAAATGACGGCATCCGCTTTTGTGCATTTTGCGCCAACCGCCCGCGCCGCGCGGCGGTACAGGCAGAATGTGCCCAGCACCGCCGTGCAGGAGAGCAGCAGCAGCCATACATCCACCGGATTCCGCCCGCTGCCGAGCATATCGACAACTTGCAGCGGCGCGGCAAAATGCGCTGCCGTGCTGAACACGAACTTGACGGCAAAAATGCACAGCAGCAACAGGACGGCCCGCTCCAGGCGGGTCATCCTGCGGTAGATGCATTTTAAAAATGTACGGAGATTGAGCTTTGACAAGTTGGGGTCTCCTTATTGGGTCCGTTTCCTTGTAGGGGCCGGACATGTCCGGCCCGGCACCTGATGTAAAATGGCATGTATGGCAAGGCCGCGGGCCGGGCATGCCCGGCCCCTACTGCGCGGCGGCTGTTACTTCGCCTGCATGAACAGCTTGCGGTTCTGCCACAGGTAAATACCGCCCGAAAGCACGGTGGCCACGCCGCACAGCCAGCACAAAATCTGGGTAATCAGCCCCACGGCCATCGCATCGGTGGGGCCTGCCAGTGCGGCGGCAAAGTAGTAGAACAGCACGGTCAGCATCTGCAGAACGGTCTTGACCTTGCCCCACATGTTGGCGGCGATGACGGTGCCGGTCTCGGCGGCAAGCATACGCACACCGGCCACGGCGAACTCGCGGAACAGGATGACCGCCAGCACCACAGGGCTGCAGATGCCGCACGCCACCATATAGATAAAGGCGGCGGTGGTCAGGCATTTGTCGGCCAAGGGGTCCATAAACTTGCCGAAATCGGTGACCAGATTGTTTTTGCGCGCCAGATAGCCGTCCAAAAAGTCGGTAAAGCTGGCAACGGCAAAGATAATACCGGCAATAAGCGCAAATGTGGGGTTGAAATCGGCGGTGCCGTAGCGGCTGTAAGCGGCAAACACCATAAAAACAGGCACCAAGATAACACGCAGCATCGTAAGTTTATTGGGCAGATTCATACATCAATCCTCCAGCTTTTCTTCCGCATAGCCGTACAGGTCGTAGGTGTCGGAATCGGTGATGGTCACCTTATAGAATGCACCGGTCTCCAGCGGGGTGTCCGCGGGGGTCAGCACGCTGCCGTCGATCTCGGGGCAGTCGGCCTTGGTGCGCAGCAGGTACATGCCGGTCTCGTCATCAACGCCGTCGCAGATGCACTCATAGGTATGGCCGACCTTCTCGCCCTCGCGCTCGGCGCTGACCTCGGCCTGCAGCTCCATGATGTGATCGGCGCGGCGCTGCTTCGTCTCCTCGTCGATCTGGTTCGGCATTTTTGCGGCCACGGTGTTTTCCTCGGCGGAGTAGGCAAAGCAGCCGAGGCGGTCAAACCTGACGGTCTTGACGAAGTCACACAGCTCTGCGTACTGCTCCTCGGTCTCACCGGGGAAGCCCGCGATCAGCGTCGTGCGCAGCGTGATGCCGGGGATGGCCGCGCGCAGCCGGGCAATCGCGTCCTCGATCTCCTTACGTCCGCCGCGGCGGTTCATGGCCTTGAGCACCGCGTCATCACAGTGCTGGATGGGCAGGTCGAGATAGGGCACGACCTTGGTGTTGCGGACCATGGCGGCAATAAATGCATCGCTGATACGTTCCGGATAGGCGTACAGGATACGGACCCAGCGGATGCCGTCGATTTCCTGCAGGCGGTCCAGCAGCTCACAGATGGTGCCGGGTCTGCCCCAGTCCTCGCCGTAGGCGGTGGGGTCCTGCGCGACCAGAATCAGCTCGCGCACACCCTCGCCCGCCAGCCAGCGGGCCTCGGCGACGCAGTCGTTGATTTCACGGCTGCGCAGCGCACCGCGGATCAGCGGAATGGCGCAGTAATAGCAGCCATTGTTGCAGCCCTCGGCAATTTTTAAGTACGCATAGTGCCGCGGGGTCGAGATAACGCGCGCACCGCCGAGCTGCATATCGCTCTTGGGGCCGTAGCTCTCGATCTGGCCCGCACCGTCGGCACAGACGCGGCGGACGATGGCGGGCAGCGCGGCGTTGGAGCCAATGCCGACAACGGCATCGACCTCGGGGATCTCCTGAATGATCTGCTGCTTGTAGCGCTCAGCCAGGCAGCCGGTCACAATGACCTTGAGGTCAGGATTTTCCTGCTTGTACTGGCAGGCCATCAGGATATTCTCGATAGCTTCGGTCTTAGCGGACTCGATGAAGCCGCAGGTGTTGATGATGATAATGTCAGCCTCGGCGGGGTCAGCCACGGTGGTGTGGCCGTCCTTGATGAGGGCGTGGCAGAATACGTCGGCGTCGACCTGGTTCTTCGGGCAGCCGAGGGAAATAATGGCAATTTTCATTGGGTAGTCCTTTAATATAATATTGTATGGTTTGCGCAGGATTATAGGGGCGGTTCCCCGACACCCCGCAGGGCGGCAGATGTTTGCCAAAAATTGTAGGGCGGCCAGCCCTCTGGCCGCCGCGGAGGGGTCAAGACCCCTCCCTACAATGCGAACCGTTAAGGGGATGCAATCGGCAGGCTGAGGGCCGGGCATGCCCGGCCCCTACAGGGCGGCTGGATTCTATTCGTCGTCGGACAGCACTTCCCGTATCACCGCATGGGAAAATCCGCGGCGGGCGAGGGCGGCGGCGACCTGGTCGCGCTTACCGGCGGCGAGCTTGGCGGCGTACTGCCGCTGCACAAGCGCACGGGCCGTCTCCAGCTCGGGGCTTTCGCCGTCGTCTGTCTCGGCAAACAGCTCCTCCACCACATCGGCGGCGGTGTCGCGGTCAATGCCCTTGGCCGAAAGATCGTTCAAAATCTCGCGGCGGGACTTGCGCTTGCGCAGCAGCTCCGCGGCGCGGCGGCGGGCAAACGAGACATCGTTTAAAAGCCCCAGCTCCCCCGCCCGCGCCACGGCGTAGGCAGCGCTGTGGGCGTCGAACTTCCGGCAGAGCTTCTGGTACAGCTCCCCTGCCGCGTGGTCGCGCAGGGATAAATAATCCATGGCCTTGTCCAGCGCGCGGCGGGTCTCGCTTTTCTTGCGCAGCTCCTCGATCTGCCAGTCCTCCAGCTCGTCATCCTGGTGCAGGGCGGCAGCGGCGAAGGTGTCCTCATCCAGCGAGAAGGCAAACTCGCCGTCCAAAAACAGCGCCAGACGGCCTTTTTTTGTCTCCTTGATTTGCGTTAAGCGCGGCATGGCTTATTCATCGACCATGATATCGAGGTCGACCTCGCTGCCCGTCGTCTTGGCGGCGGGAGCGGCAGGGGCTTCAGCGGCTGCCGCGGGCTTGATGACCTCACTCGGGTCCAGCGGCTTGACGGTCCCCTTCTTACCGGCGGCCAGCAGGCGGTCAGAGTTCGCGCGGACGATCTTCTCGATCTCGTCGGAGACCTCGGGGTGGTCCTTCAGGAACTGCTTGGCGTTGTCGCGGCCCTGGCCCAGGCGCATCTCGCCGTAGTTGAACCATGCGCCGCTCTTCTGGACGACACCCAGCTTGACGCCAAGGTCAAGAATTTCACCGATCTTCGAGATGCCCTCACCGAACATAATATCAAACTCGGCCTCACGGAACGGGGGCGCGACCTTGTTTTTCACAATTTTGGCGCGGGTGCGGTTGCCGATGAACGCGCCGGTGGAGTCCTTCAGGCCCTCGATGCGGCGCACGTCGATCCGCACGCTGGAATAGTACTTCAGCGCGCGTCCGCCGGTGGTGACCTCGGGGTTGCCGTAGACGACGCCGACCTTCTCGCGCAGCTGGTTGATGAAGATGCAGACGGTGTTCGTCTTGCCGATGACGCCGGTCAGCTTGCGCAGGGCCTGGCTCATCAGACGGGCCTGCAGGCCAACGTGGCTGTCGCCCATCTCACCCTCGATTTCAGCGCGGGGCACCATAGCCGCAACGGAGTCGACGACAACCGCGTCGATGGCACCGGAACGGACGAGAGCCTCACAAATCTCCATGGCCTGCTCACCGGTGTCGGGCTGGCTGACCAGCAGACTGTCAATGTCAACGCCCAGCGCGGCGGCATAGGTCGGGTCGAGGGCGTGCTCGACGTCGATGAAGGCGACCTCGCCGCCCATCTTCTGGGCCTCTGCCAGAATTTGCAGTGCCAGCGTCGTTTTACCGGAGGATTCGGGGCCGTAGACCTCGACGATACGCCCACGGGGCACACCGCCGATGCCGAGCGCCAGATCCAGGCCCAGGCTGCCGGTGGGGATCGCGTCGACCTGCATCGTGACGTTCGCGCCCAGCTTCATGACGGCGCCCTTGCCGAACTGCTTTTCAATCTGCGCCAGCGCGGTTTCCAGCGCGGCCTTCTTATCGGCGGCGGGGGCTGCCGTTTTGGGTGCGGTATCTTTTTTTGCTGCCATGTTGCGGTTCTCCTTTTATCTGCAAGTATGCTTATGATTTGCGTTTGTACCTATTATATACGATTTACGAGCAAATTACAACATTTTGTTGTGTGTTTTGTGTCCTATAAATCGGATTTTCAGCAGCTTTTTTCAGGTTTTTGCAGCAAAACAGCCCGGTCATTGCCGCCGTAGTCTTTACGGCAGCTGCCGTTGACCCAGCCGTTAGCCGCCCCCAGTGCCAGCACGTCGGCGGCCTGGGCACAGCCGATCTCCAGCACCAGCCAACCGCCCGGGCGCAGCGCGTCCCGGTAGTGCGCGGTCAGCAGGCGGTAAAAATCGAGGCCGTCCGCGCCGCCGTCCAGCGCCATGGCAGGCTCCCTGGCCGTCTCCGGCATCAGGTGTGCCATCTCCTCCGCCGTCAGGTAGGGCGGGTTCGAGATAATGAGATCGGCCCCGCCGGAGGGCAGCCTATTATAATAGGTAAGGATGTCGTCCTGCACGACCTGCACGCCGGTCCCCGCCACATTGGCGGTCAGGTAGGGCCAGGCGTCGGCGCTTTTCTCCACACAGGTCACAGCCGCGCCGGGCAGATGCCTGACAATGCCCAGGCCCAGGCAGCCCGTGCCCGCACAGAGGTCGTAGACAACGGGCGCTTCTGCGTCCTTCAACAGCTCGATGGCCGCCTCGCAGACGACCTCGCTGTCGGCGCGGGGGCAGAGCACGCCGTGGCCGACCTTGAGCGTAAAGTCCATAAAATCCCACTCGCCCAGCAGGTATTGCAGCGGCTCACGGGCGGCGCGGCGCTCACCCAGGACCCGCAGGCTCGAAGCCTCGTCGGGGGTGGGGCCGTTGTCCAGGCGCGGGTCACGGCCCGTGACAAATTTGTACAGCTGCACCGCGTCAAAGCGGGCATCGGGCACACCGGCCATCATGAGCCGGGCGCAAAGACTTTGATAAGCAGTATTCACCAGCGGGCTTCCTCCTGTTTTTCGGGCAGGACCGGGGTCACAGCGGCAATGGCGACCTCGATCATCGAGTCGTCGGGCTCAAAAGTCGTCAGGCGCTGCATCCACAGGCCGGGCTGTGAGACGATCTTGGACAGCACACTGTCGGAACGGCCCGCCCATTTCAGGATTTCATACGAAATACCGACCAAAAGCGGGAACATGCAGAGCTTGTACACAATACGCATTCCCGTGCTGGTCCACGGCAGCACCGCATACAAAAAGATGCTGATAATGATGACAAGGATCATAAAGCTGGTGCCGCAGCGGGGATGGAAGCGGCTCTGCCTGCGGATGTTCTCAACGGTCAGCGGCAGACCTGCCTCATAACAGGCGATGGTTTTGTGCTCGGCACCGTGGTACTCAAAGACGCGGTGCAGGTCCTTGAACCGCGTGCAGAGAAACATATACCCGAGGAAGATGGCCATTTTCAGCGCACCTTCGAGGATAACGCGCGGCCAGCGCCCCAGCGGGACAACCTTCATGACGAGGCCGGTCAAAAACGTGGGCAAAAACGTAAACAGGAACAGCGCCAGCACAACACCGACGAAGGCGGCGCAGGTCATGAGCACGTTCTGCACAGCGGGGGTGGCGTGTTCCTCGAACCATTTGTCCAGCTTGGACTCGGCGGGCTCGGTTTCGCCCTCCATCGCTATATCGGCGGCGTGCATTAAATACCGGTAGCCCTTGTACAGGTTTTCAGCCATGTTGCAGATGCCGCGCACCAGCGGGACCCTGTTGTACCAGTGGACGGTGACAGTGTCATAGGTCAGGTCGATGGTGCCGTCCGGCTTGCGCACGGCGCAGCAGATCTTCTCCGGCCCGCGCATCATAATGCCCTCCATCAGGGCCTGGCCGCCGATGGAGGTGCGGAATTCTTTGGACATATATGGTTCTCCTTGTCAATTTTTCTGCCTTTTCCCATGGGGGTAGGTGGCACCGCAGCGCCGGATGAGGGGAGGCCCGCGCAGTAAACCGCAAAGCAGTTCTGACGCAAACTCTGCCCTCATCAGTCACCTTCGGCGACAGCTTTCCCCACGGGGGAAGCCCTTTTGGCAATACCGCATAATTCTAAGTGCCGATACGGCGAGCGAGGTGCGGCAGCTGCTAAGCCAAAAGCGCAGATAATACTGGATGTCTTATCGAGCATTTTGGCAACGCAGATGCCGTGCCGCAGCCGCCGGAGCGGCGCTTAAGCCGTAAGGCGGGAATTATGCGGTGTTGCCTTATATCCACTTTACGCCATGAAATCCGGCAGAGGCTTGCCCTCCTTCAGCCATTGGTGATACTCGGCGGTAGCGGCAAACTCAACGTCGCCAGCGGAGTTCAGCGCCGTCTCGACCGAATCCTGGATGACACCAATGATAAAGCCGACACCAACGACCTGCATTGCAATGTCATTGGAGATGCCGAACAACGAGCAGGCCATAGGGATCAGCAGCAGCGAACCGCCCGCAACGCCGGAGGCACCGCACGCGCCCAGTGCCGACATGATGGACAGCAGGATGGCGGCGGGCAAAGAGACCTCCATGCCCAGCGTGTTGGCCGCAGCCAGCGTCATGATCGTGATGGTGATGGCCGCGCCGTCCATGTTGATAGTCGCACCAAGCGGAATAGAGACGGAGTAGATGTCCTTATCCAGGCCGAGCTTCTCACACAGAGACATATTGACCGGGATGTTGGCCGCGGAACTGCGGGTAAAAAAGGCGGTCAGGCCGCTCTCACGCAGACAGCGAAGCACCAGCGGGTACGGATTGCGGTGCAGATAGATGAAGATGATCAGCGGATTGATGACCAGCGCCATCAGCAGCATAGTGCCGACCAGCAAAAGCAGCAGGCGGCCATACTGAGTGAAGATAGACAGGCCGTTGTCCGACACATTGACGAAAACCAGTCCCATGATGCCGAACGGTGCCAGGTTGATGATCCAGCGCACGATGGTGGAGACCGCGTCCGCAGTGTTGGCCATAAAGTTCTTAGTCGTGTCACTTCCCAGGCGCTTCATCGCCAGGCCGAACAGACAGGCCCACATCAGGATGCCGATGTAGTTGCCGTTCATGATCGACGCCACCGGGTTGGAAACAATGTTGGCCAGCAGCGTGTGCATAACGTCACCCAGACCCTGCGGCACAACATCCGCCGTGGCGGCCTCGGCCAGAACCAGCGTCTGCGGGAACAGCTTGCTGGTCACCACGCTCAGCGCCGCGGCCACAAAGGTCGTCAGCATATACAGCCAGACAACGGTGCCGAAGCGGCGGTCCAGCTTGGATGAACCCTGTGCCAGTGCGCTGGCAACGATGACGAAAACCAGCACCGGGGCAATGCCCTTCAACGCGCCGACAAACAGGCTGCCGAATTCTTCCAGCCATACGGCACCGGGGCAGATCAGTGCCAGCGCCGCGCCGATAAGCAGGCCGATGGCAATACGCAGGATCAAGCTGGTCTCGTTGTACTTGGCGGCCAGCGACTTGACCGCCTTGGTGAATTGATTCATGTGAAGCTCCTCTTCCTTATTATAATAGTCGGGCACGTTCTGCAGGGTGTGTGCCGTTTGCAGCCGCCCGCACAGGCGGCTCGCGTGACAATCCACATTATAGCGCATCCCGTGCAGATTGCAAGAGAAGTACAGCTGTAGCACCATCAAAAACAGTCAATTCTGGTCGGTGTAACGCAGGAAAAAATTGCAAAAAAATGTTTTTGTATGTAGGATAGGTGTATTTGTACCGCGTACATTTCGCAGTTGCATAGGGCATCACGCCTACAGCACCGCAGGGGTCAATGCTTGTCATCGACCCGGGACGTTTGCAGTAATGGCAAGGCTCCGCGGGCGGATACGGAATCCGCCCCTACGGTGCGGGGGACGATGCTTGTTATCCCAAACAAATCATTAAAACAAAAAATCCCCGAACAAACGTTCGAGGATTTTGTCTCGACGTGACAAAAAAGATACCCTGTCTCAAAATTCATCCGATTTTTTGTTTGCTCTTTTAGGGCAATCGTGGCGGCCATTGCAGCATCCATTCCAGATAGTCGGCGCGCGTTATTTTCCTTACGGAAAGAGAATGCTTTTGGTCAGCCCAATCAAGCAGCAATCTATTTAGTGGAAGTTGTTCAGAATAAATTATCGGGCTGACTGTCTTTCCGGGTGGTGTGTTCGCCGTTCTACTCGTTGCCAGTTGCAAAACACCTTCATGTTCCCAATCGTACCATATCAAAATTCGAAGCAGGTCGATTGGTGTCTCGTCCGGCATAAGGAAAATTTCTTCGCGGATGTTCATGGCTTTTGCAATTTCTTTTAAACGGTTTGCCTTTGGGCTGCGATACCCCATTTCATATTGTGCAATGCGGTTCGCGCTGCTCTTTCCGTATCCGAGCATCTCACCCAATTTTTGTTGTGTAAGGCCGCGATGCTCGCGTACCAGTTTGATCCGTGATCCTGTATCCATCGTGTAATAGCTCACTTTCCCAAAAAGTAATACCCGCATCAGCAAGCGTTTTCGACTTGCCAGTGCGGGCGTTTGTGTATGAGTGAATGGCTCTATATAAGGTCAATCTTTTGGGTATAACCGCCGATAAAGTAGATTTCGATTTCTTGCCGTGAGTGGACAATAACCTTTTCGATGATTCTTGCGGTAAGGATGTCATCGTATTCCTTTATTAAAAGGTCTTGCGCCGTCAGCTGTTTGGTTGCTTCTTCGTCCTCCCCCTTACCATCCGTACTTTCTGCGATATTTGCTTTCAGTATTTTGATTTTACCGCTGAGTTTTCTCAGCTTATCATCAAGGAACGGTGTACTCTCGTCAAGTTCCAGTGACATTTCAAGCAGACGATCAAATTCTTGCTGTGCTTTTTCTAGCTGCTTTTGAAGCTGGGCTTTCAAGTTTTCTCCTGCTTTCATTTGACGGAGAATACCGTCAAGTTGTGCAGCAACTTCATCGGTAAAGTTTGCGGCCAGATTCTGCACAGCTTTCAAAATAGCCTGATGCAATTCTTCTTCCGGGATTGACGGTGAATGACTGCAAAATTTTGTTCCGTATTCGAGTCGATTGACGCATCTCCAAACGATTTGTTTTCTGCCGTGGATGTTCCAAGTAACCCGCTTATAAGGGCTGCCGCAGTCTCCGCAGACCAGTCGTTCGGATAAGGCATATTTGCTGTTATAGCGGCCTTGGTGTCGTTTGCGTTGGTTAGCTGCCGACTTACTATTGCGGCGGGCGATTTCAGCCTGCACCTCACGGAACATCTGCTTCGTGACGATACCTTCATGGTTGTTTTCAATGTAGTATTGTGGCAACTGACCCGTGTTTTTCTTGGAAACGCCTGTCAGTACATCCTCGATAAAGGTCTTTTGCAGCAGCACATCGCCACAGTATTTCTCATTTTGGAGAATCCGCTGTACGCTCTCGGACAACCACTTTTTGTTTCCTCTTGCAGTCAGAACCCCGCCCGCTTCCAGTTTCTTTTTAATGGTCAGTAGACTGGCTCCTTGCAGATAGCTGTTGAATATCATGCGAATCACTTCGGCTTCTTCGGGGATTACCTCTGGTTTACCATCCAAGCCTTTTCGGTAGCCAAGTATCTGTCCATAGGGAAACGGGAATTTTCCCTGCCTAAACCCCATTCGTTTACCGCGTGCTACGTTCTGCGAAATCGACTCACTTTCCGCCTGTGCAAAGGCGCTCAGCACCGTCAGAATCATTTCGGAGTTCATTGTTGACGTGTTGATGTTTTCTTTTTCAAAAATCACCGCAATGCCGATTGCTTTCAGCATTCGGACATATTGGATGCTGTCCAGCGTGTTGCGGGCGAAGCGCGAAATGGATTTTGTAAGGATTAGGTCGATTTTCTTCTTTTTGCAGTCTTGAATCATCTGGTTAAATCCGTCACGCTTTTTTGTATGGATGCCGGAGATACCGTCGTCGGCATAAATCCCGGCCAGTTCCCATTCTGAGGTTGAGTTGATTTTCTCAGTGTAGTACAGTTTCTGCGTTTCAAAACTTCCCTGTTGTTCTTCTTCCTCGGTGCTGACGCGGCAGTAGGCCGCCACTCGCATTTTTCGCATGGTGTTGTTTTTCCCACTGCGTATCTGTCTAGTGGCTGGAATTTCGATGATTCTTGCGTTGCTCATGGTGCTCTTCCTTATTATAATGTCTGTCCGTTTCGCAGTTTGATGTCGATATGTGTATCGAGGTGTAAGATGATTTTGCTGACGATGGAGCTGTAGAATGATTCTGGAAATGTATCTGTGGGTTTGAATTCTTTGCAGGCGCGCTTGATTTGCATTGTTGTCGGATCGTCATCCCCTGCTGCGCAGTAATTAAATTGCAGTTCTGCTCGGCGCAGAATTTTGTCGATGATTGCATCTGCATCCAGCTCTGGTAATGCAAGGGCTGTGTGAATCTCATGATCCAGCTGAGCAACTTCTATTGACCGGGTGTTGCATTGTTCCTTTGGATTGTGGATTATTTCCGGGTGCTGTTGGATTTGGTATAACCTATCCACGATTTGTTGTGCCATGTTTTCAGGTTGCATCGGCTTTGACCACATTCCGCACTGTCGGCAAGTCCATTGTTGGGTTCTAGGTCGCCAGTATAGGCGCTCACCGCAGCAGGCACACTGCATATCGCTTCGAAATGGTTTTAGCACTGCTGAATATGTTACGGTTTTATTGCTTCGGATGCTGGCAGCTTGGCTGTAAACTTCTTTTGAAATAATGGCTGGGTATCCTTTGGCTCCACAGTAAATCTCATTTGCAAGTATGCGGGCAACGATATTTTTGTTCCAGCTATTATCTGAAAAGTGATAGGCTGTGCCACTTGTGGTCAAGTATTCTGCAATTTCCTTAAAACTCTGTCCTTCGGTATACGCATAGAATATGTGTTGTACAGTTGCGGCTTGTTCCGTGTTGATGACTGAATCTCCATTTTGAATCTGATAGCCGAAAGGAATGTATCTGTTCTTCATGTGGCTGCACGGCTTTCTGATAACTTCATGCCATTGATGAGTTCGAATTGGATTGCCGTATTGCTGATCAGCACTTTTTTCACAAGCTCTTTAAAGACAGACTCGTCAAATAATTCCAGCGGCGGTGTACTGGAAAGTTTCTTCTGGATGAGTCTTGTTTTTTGTAGAATTTTTTCCGATGTGTTAGACATATCATTTCGTGAAAGCTGTTGTTTCCTTTCCCTGATTTGCTGCTCAATGGCTGCACTTCGCTCTATAAATTGTGGTTCCTCAATATAACCTAGTGTATGGATTCTGGTAAGATTGTGTTTCTGTTTTGCAAGATGCTGAATATCTTCTCCAAGTGCAAGGCGTTTTTTATATTTTTGTTCTTGCAAATGCCGTAACCCAAGCAGGTCATCCACAAGTGGTTCCAGAATCGTTTTCTGATTACATTGCAGTCGATTATAGATTGACAAAAACGCCTGTTGGAGTTCATCCTCACGGATTGATTTGAGTAGGCAAAGAGCTTTCGATTGCAAATGCGTTCGGCAGCACCATACAAATCCTTGCGTGGGCGGCCCTTTTCTAGAGCATATAGCGCCGCATATTGAGCAGTAGATTTTCTTTGAAAATACACAAGTTCTATCAATCTCCCCTGTAATGCTTTTCTTTGCAAGTAGGTTCTGTACCTTTTCGTAATCGGTCTTAGAAATTATACCTTCATGCGTTTCCATCGCATAGTATTTTGAGCGCTGACCGGTATTAAGATACCTTTTCAATGGGAGTGAATCCGTTGTGTAGGTTTTTTGGTACAAGCTGTCTCCAATATATTTCTCATTACGCAGGATTGCATGAATCGTTCGGGGATTCCATTTGCTATTTTCTTTTGGATATATTGTATTTAAATGCTCAGCAATTTCATTTATGCTCATTCCAGACAGGTAACTTTTGAAAATATCGTTGACAATCATTGCGTTATTTTTTTCTGGCACGAGCTGGTGATTGATTTGCGTGTACCCAAACGGTATAGCGTTGGTGATATAGTTACCCGTACGCATCCGTTTGTGTATTCCCCACTTCATATTCTGTGAGATGGACAGCGATTCTTCCTGTGCTACGGCGCAGATTATACTCAGTAGCATTTCACCGTTGGAGGTCTCGGTATCGAAGCCCTCTTTTTCAAAGGCTACCGTCACACCAAGGCTTTTCAGTTCACGAACCGATGACAGTGCATCCGCCGTGTTGCGGGCAAAGCGGGATGCCGACTTAACCAGCACACGGTCAATCAGTCCGGCACGGCAGTCGTCCATCAGGCGGTTGAACTGCTCACGACGCTTCGTGCTGGTGCCGGTGATACCCTCATCAGTGTAAATTCCAGCGAACTCCCAGTTGGGGTTTTCCTGTATCAAGTGGGTGTAGTAATCCACCTGCACGGCCAGCGAGTTTAGCTGATCCTCGGAATCGCTGCTGACGCGGGCATAGGCCGCCACGCGCAGACGCTTCGGTTGTTGCTGGATTGGCTGGATAACTTGGACTTGTGGCATGAGAGTTCTCCTAAATGCTTGCACTCATTGCGCGAAGTGTGTCCAACATCTTTTTCCCTGTAGGAGAATTGGTGGAGAAGCGCTCTTTTTCAAAATCAGTTGTTATACCAAGGCTCTGCAATTCTTGCAGGATTGTCAGCAGGTCTGCTGTACGGCGGGCAAGATGTGTCGTTGACTGCACCACAATGCAGTTGACACGTCCTGCACGGCAGTCAGTCAGCAATCGGTTGAGTTCCGGGCGTTGGCGCAGATCCGTACCCGTAACGCCATAGTCAGCATAAATCGCCATATGTTTAGGTAATTCTTCACGTTGCAATGCAGGGTGGGTTGCACCTTTATCCACACAGATGTAACGCGCCATGGATTTTCTATCTGCTATTTGTGGCATGACTTTCTCCTTTGCATTTGACGCTGTGACATTCTTTTTATCACATACAACATACTCGAAAGGCAGGTCAAAAGCTATTCACGAGAACCACTAAACTTCTCGGCGCAAAACGCCGCATTTCCGGGCATAACCAACATTCGTGCGCTGGCAGATGTCCCTAGGCAATCTTCCGTTTGCGGCAGCGGATACCAGCGCGGCATAGGCCAGTGCATATTTCAGCTCCTGTTCCAGTCTTACGGGAAACGGGTCAATTTGCATCGACAGCCACCTCCCACGGCACTCTTTTTCCGGTTCGCGCGGTACGAGCCAGGATGCGACTCTCCAACCCTGTCAGATAGAGTTCATATTGTAGATTGGTTTCGGTCGTAATCAGTACGGCACTGTAATTTTGCAGAAAGCGTAGGATGCGGTACAAGATTGTAATGTCGTGGCTCAAACGGTCAAGGCTCTGCACCATGACGGCATTGACACGCCCCTGTTGCACAGCGGTGAGCATGGCAAACAAATCAGGTCGCCAGAACTCGGTGCCGTACTTCTGCTCCATGCAGGAGTTGACGATGATGTAGCCGCGCCTGTCGGCTTCGCGCATGACATCGGCAAGCTGTTCTTCCAATGCGGGCAGGTTCGGTGCGGCACTGCGGGCGAACGCCCAAATTTTGTATTCTTTCATGGGCGCACCTCAGAATTGATCCATAAGTGGGAGACGGACATCAAAGCGGGGCTTGCCAAAGGAGGCCCGCGTGAAGCGGTCGCCGACAAAGCGTTCCAGACCGCTGTTGATGAGTTCGGCGTTTAGGTCACATTCGGTGGTGATGAGATAGACATCATTCTGACGCAGAATTCAATAACTCCTACCAGTATGTAGCTGTTGCGGCTGATTTGCTCCAAATCGCGCACCATCACGGCTTCAATCCGACCTTTCTCTACTGCGTCCAACATAGAGCGCAGACCAATGCGGTCTTTCAAGGTGTTGCCGCTGCAATGGTCAAAAGATGTGCCGCGTACAAGGAATCCATGCCCTGCTGCTTCGTCGATAAGGTCATACAGCCGGTCAAAGGCAATGCGCGGATCGCTGTTGGCGCAGCGCACATAAATCCAGACATCGTGGTTTCGCATAAGGTACATCTCAGGTTCCTCTTTTCACAAAAAGTAATCCGGGCTCTTCTGCTCCCGGATGAATTGCTGCACATCTTCAATTTTCTCGATGATTGGGCAGGTCGGCAGCGCTGCCAGCGCGGCATCATGGTACTTGCCGCCGATGCCCGCACGTTCGTCCAGAATCGCCACCACGCAGGAGTCCTGCTCGGTACGGATGGCACGACCAAAGCCCTGCCGCAGTTTTTTCTGCATTTCGGGGATAATTTCGGCGTTTATGTAGTCGCGCAGATTCGGGTACTGCCGGCGTTCGTAGTTGCTGACCGGGTCGGGTATCGGAAACGGCAGCTTGGCGATGATCAGCAAAGACACCATGTCACCGGGAAAGTCGATGCCCTCCCAGCAGGAGCCTGCCGCAAACAGAACGCCGTTGCCGGATTGCTTGAACTTCTGGATGATTTTGCCGCCGTTGCGCCATGCCTGATAGGTCGGGTATTGCCACTGACCGTCCGTCAGCGCGCGGACTTCCGCCATCTGGCGGTACGCTGTGAACAGCACCAGCGCATGGCCGTGAACTGCTTTTACCAATTCTTCAATGCGCTGCGCAAGTGCCTCCACATTTCTCCTGTTGCCGGGAGATGGCATATCTTTGGGAATGTACAGCAGGCAATTTTGTTTATAGTTGAACGGTGATTGCGCTTCAAAAAAGCTGGTTCGAATATTTCTTTCCAGCCCCAACATTTGCCTGATCCGTGCAAAACTGCCGCCCGACACTAAGGTGCCCGATGTGAGAATCGCAGGCCTGCCTGTTGCCCATAGCGCCCGCTCCATCTGGGCAGATACTTCCCGGCTGGCCGCGCAGAGCGTAGGCGCTCCCTGTCTGTCGTACTGCACATAGAGAACCCACCGCGAATCATTGTTTCGGAACAGTTCCAGCGTGTCCGCCATATCCTTGAGCTGCTTCACCTCCCATCCTGGGAAACAGATTGCTAAACGCGCGGCAAGCTGCCGCAGGCAGGTGATGGCGGCCTCCAATGCACGGGTGCGCGGCGGCGCAAGTACAAAGGCCGCCCTTGCTTCTTCCTCCAGCCGGTCGTCCCGCACTAAAACGGCGGACAGCGCCGCCTGTACTTCAGCTAACCGGCCAGCTTCCCGCGACAAATGCGCTCTCTGCAGCAGGCGGCAAAATGCGCGCAAATCCTCCTGCGACACACTGCGGCTGTACATCTGGCGGGCGGCTTCCGGCAGCTTGTGGGCTTCATCCACCACCAGCACATGATAATTTTTCAAAAGCGGGCGGAGCTCTTGCTGCCGGTGCGCCGCATCCGCCAGCAGGTAATTATGATTGCATATCTGTATCATGATATCAGCTTCCTGGGCATCCCGCAGATATTTCTGATAACGGCAAAAATCACGAGCTGTGCAATCGCGCTGGCAAAAAGGCGGTACGCATACATGGCGGCGCTCAAAGCTGGAAAGCCCCAGCGCCTCGTCCAAATCACAGGTTTTCTCCAAGGCACGGAGCGCAGCTTCCTGCCGGCTGCTACGATGGGCTTTGCTCAAAACCTGTGCAAATCTTTCTGCCAGCCTCTGTTCACACACGAACCGTTCTTTTCCCTTGCGCACGATCGCGTGGACAGGCGCATCCAGTATGCCTGCCTGCACGAGCACGCGGGACAAAAGCGGCAGGTATTCTTTCAATATCGCGCTCTGCAAGGCCACACTGGAAGTTGATATCACGACTGTGCGCGGCAGCTGTGCCGGCCGGTAGATCTGCCAAAGCAGGCAGGCGACCAGATACGCATGGGTTTTGCCGATCCCAACGCCTGCATCACAAAGCGTTATTCTCCCTTCAAACAAGGAGTCCAGCATGGCATGACACAGCGCGATCTGTGTCTCGCGCACGGCAAGCCCGTGTTCCGGCAACAGGTCGCGAAAAATGTGATCTGCCAGGGTGTGCGCCTTTTCATGCGATG
>OHAF01001575.1_pt1 | contig 20134 bp, 18 predicted proteins | sample 1577041 | NCBI WGS metagenome assembly OHAF01 (sample SAMEA3541495, study PRJEB24748) | human gut metagenome | biome: human gut; feature: human-associated habitat; material: faeces | place: China | collected 2012
AACCACACAAGTGGGAATTGCGTTTTGCTTCACGCCTTTGTATTGCCCAAATTTACAGGTAATTTTTTCTCCGGTATTCCGCAGGCGTTAAGCCGTATTCCTGTTCAAAGAGTATATAGAAATTTGTCCGGTTGACAAAACCCAATTGTCTGCATATCTCGTGCACCGGAAGCGGTGTTTCCCGCAGCAGCTCAGCTGCCCGCTTTAAGCATATCCGTCGATTGTACGTCGGTATGGTACAGCCGTAATGATGTTGAAATACTCTATTGATGTGTTCCGCACTGTAATTCAATTGTTCTGCAAGTTGCAGTTTACTCATCCGATAATTTGTCTTATCCAATACCTGTTTGGCTGATAAAGCCAACGAAAAGCTTTCGTCTGTGCCGAGATCCACGAATTTTGTTTCGTAATACTGCGGGTCTGACAAAATAGAGAACATCCGGCACACCTGTCCCCGGACAAAAAGCGGATAGCCGGGCATTTTCTCTGTAAAGATACCCCGTATCTCCGTCATCACTCTGCGCAAAATCACCGGTATATTATCGCCGCGCCATTGAAACGCTACATAGTCTTTATTTTGCAACAGGGAACCATGTAGCGCCTTTGAAAAAAAGCGCCAAAGCTCTGGCGACAGCGCGGGACCTTCTCCTCTTGGGAAATTCAGCAAATAATCCGGCGAAAGTACAAGATAGAATAGCTCTGTATCTGGCTCGTAATGTTCGGCGTGGCGTGTGGAGCAATTTAAAATACAAACGTCCCCTCTGTAAAAGTGGCACAAGCGCGATTCGATTTGCATTTCCAAATGCGCTGAAACTACGAACAGCAATTCAAAATAATCGTGTTTATGCAGTTTTGCCCGGGGAGGGGTATCACTGTTAAAAGAAAGCGATGTTTCCGGACGATAGCTGTATGCTTTTCGATGTCCTTTACCTGCGGCAGTATAGGAAACTTCCTGAAGTTCCACCGGATTTTCATTGATGTGTGTATCCGGCAGCAATTCAGAGTACGTTCGGCTCGGAACAGGCTGTCCATATCCAATCGCTTCCTCAATTTCAATATAGCGGCCTTTTTTATCCTCCAATAGCAACTCCCCCAAAAATGATACAAAAAGAGTAAATATACGATAAAATAATACAATGTTTTTGTTATGCTGTCCATAAAGAAAGAAAACAATTGTTAAATTTCAGCTATTTTATAGATTCCGAAGCCGGCGCGGCATCCATAAAACCGCTGCAAATGATTTTCAATTATTCATTATGAGGAGGAACCAGTATGGCACGAACAAAACAAGCCGTATCCGGCTACCGCACCACCAAAGGGGAACGCTTCAGCTACTGGATGTACTTTTTGGGCGAAAACATTTTCTACGGATTGATTGCCATCAATATGCAAACCTTTTATTCGGATGTGGGCATTACTGCCGCGTCCGTCGCAATTATTCTTTTCATCACAAAGCTCTGGGACGCTGTAAATGATCCTCTGTTTGGGGTTCTGATTGACCGCATCAAGTTTAAAAAGGGGCGCTTTCTTCCTTGGCTGCGTATCGCTATGCCGCTGCTGGCAGTGAGCAGTATCTTCTTTTTTGCGCTTCCGGCCGGAGCAAACCCTGTTTTAAAAATCGTATGGGCAACCGTAGCCTACATCGCTTGGGACGCTTCCTATACCATATGTGACGTCCCCATGTTCATCCTTCCCACTTCCATGACGGACAATATCAAAGAACGCAGCCAAATGCTTGCTATGGGACGGTACTTTGCCATGATCGGGATCACCGGCGCTTCCATGCTTTTACCTATGGTTCAAAAACGCTTGGGGTGGCTGGCCTGTGGTATTATTTTTTCTGCGATTGCCGCCGTTACCATGCTTCCACTTTGCTTCAAGGCAAAAGAACGTCGGGTCGTACGGCCGGAAAAAGAAGTATCTCTGAAGCAGATGGGCAAATATGTCATCGGCAATAAATATCTGTTGCTTTTCTATGTTGCCATGTTCATTGGTAGCCTGACAAATTTTATTCAATACGTCACACTGTTTTTTGCACGGTATAATCTGGGCAACCAAGATGCCGCATCTCTTTTGAGTCTGATGTCCATGATCCCCATGCTGGTGGTCGGCGCTTTTATTCCCTCCATTACAAAACGCATGGACAAATTCAACATTTATGTTTTTTGCCAAATCGCTGCCGCTGTGCTTGGCGGAGTGCGTTATTTCGTCGGCTATGAAAATATGAGCCTGTTTTATGTGCTGTATTTTGTCCACAGCATCTTTACAAGCGCCAACAATATTCTGCTATTTATGTTCACACCCGACTGCCTTGAGTATGGCACTTACCATACGGGTGAACGCGCAGAGGGTGTGGCCGCATCTGTTCAAACATTTTTTTCAAAACTGGTGGGCAGTCTCAGCGGCCCCTTCGCAATGCTTATTCTGGCAGCATGCGGTTTTGTAGCCGGAGAAACTGCCGTACAGCCTCAGTCGGCTTTGAACGGTATCTGGCTGTGCTATACACTGCTTCCTTCCGTGGGCATTCTTCTGGCTTTGGCTTTGCTGTATTTCTATAAGCTGCGCGATAAGGATGTACAGATCATGGCCCAATACAATGATGGGCATCTCACGAAAGAAGAAGCAGATGAGAAGCTGGCCTCCAAATACGGGCCTGCCGCCATACTCACAAAGATGACTGTAACGGAATCCGTATAAACATTTTTGTTTTCATATCAACCAACAGTGGTTTGAAAAGGAGCGCTTGTATTGAACATTCCGGCAAAAGTACGCAACGGCATCTTTGCCATTCTTCTGTCCAGCTGTATCGTCAGTTCAATGGTACATACTGTACTGAATACAGCATTATTTCCTATTATGGAAGAATTTGACATTTCTGCTGCCAGGGCCCAATGGCTCATTACCGCATTTTCTCTGGTTATGGGCGTTATGGTGCTTGCAACCGCTTCCTTAATTCGTCGTTTTCCCAACAGACCGCTTTATCTTACATTTATGGGGCTTTTCTGTCTGGGACTTTTACTGTCGGCTGCCGCTCCTTCCTTTTCCGTTCTGCTCATAGGGCGCATTTTACAAGCGCTGGGTTGCGGAATGCTGCTCAGCCTGACACAGGTCGTTGTTTTGTCGGCCTACCCGTCTGAAGCACAGGGCCGCGTGATGGGTATCTACGGGCTGGCTGTTTCTGCGGCTCCCGTGCTGGCACCTACGCTGTCCGGTATTGTCATCGACCTATTCGGTTGGCATATGGTGTTCTGGTGTGCGTTGATCCTTTCCGGCATTGTCTGGTGTGCGGGCCTTGCTTTTATGAAAAATATCACGCCTACAGAAGCATTTACGTTCGACGGATTATCGCTGGCACTTGGTGCATGCGGTTTTACCGGTGTTGTCTTGGGCCTTGGCAATGCCGGCAGCTACGGCCTGTTCACAATATCTGTGTTGCTGCCCCTTATGGCCGGGGCTGTACTGCTTTACATATTTACCCACCGGCAGTTCCGGCTCAAAACGCCATTTTTAAATCTTTCTCTGTTTGGCGCGAAAAAGTTCCGGCTCTCGGTCATTGCCAGCATGCTGCTGTATGCAAGTATGATGGCCGCCACCACGCTGCTTCCTCTTTATATCCAAACCTTTCGCGGCCTGGGGGCCACAGCGTCGGGCCTTGTCACTGTGCCCGGTTCTTTGGTAACTGCGATATTCAGTTTGGTGGCGGGCCGTATGTACGATAAGGTTGGCATCCGCAGATTATATCTTATTGGCACCTGTGCACTTTTGGCAGGGCACTCAGCTCTTGTCTTTTTAACTGCTGAAACATCTTTATGGCTGGTTGCCTTTGTTTTTGCAGTGCGTTCAATCGGAATTGGAATGCTGATGATGACCACAGTAAACTGGGGTATGAGTGCTGTTGCGGCGCAATACACCTCCGATGGAACAGCGTTGATCAGCAGCCTGCGCACCGTAGGGGGAGCCATGGGTACCGCTGTTTTTGTGGCTGTGATGTCGGCCGCCGGCGGGCCTCAGGGCGAAGCGCTGCTGCACGGCTTACAGGCCGCTTTTGCCGGAGTGTCCATGCTCAGCGCGCTCCTCGTCATCCTCGCTATTGTCTGTGTTGGTAAAGAGGAGCGCCCCAAAAACTTTGATTGCAACAAGGAGAAACACCATGCTGGTTAAGTTCAATTTTCTATCTCAGGCACTGATGGAGCAAACCAACGTAACGATGATACTTCCCTCCTGGACGCTGTTTGACAGCGGCAAGGGGAAAGCCGAAAGCTATGTACCGGGCACAAAATTTCAGGTTTTGTATCTTTTGCATGGCGGCACTGGGGACGATTCCGACTACATTCATTTTTCTAACATTCTACGCTACGCCGAAGAGCATAAAATTGCAGTTGTAATGCCCAGCGGACACAATTCAAGCTATGAAAACGAACCGGAACACGTACAGCCTTGGCCGCATCGTTATTGGGATTTCGTGTTTGATGAGTTGCCCCGCGTGTGCGCAACCATGTTTCCCATTTCCACCAAGCGGGAAGACACTTTTGTCGCAGGTCTGTCTATGGGGTCTATGGGGGCAGCCAAGTGGGCAGTATATGGGCCGGAGCGTGTATGCGCTGCTGTTTTGATGTCTGGCGGTGGCATGGATACCAATAAAATCATGCAGGTAGTGGGGCAATATGGTTCTGAAGGAGGCGGAACGGATTTTAATGTTGATGTAAAAGGCCTGAAAGCTCAGGGATTCAAGCTGATAGACACAGACGACAAACTGTATCGCACCGCTCGCGAAAACGTTGTGCAGGGCAAACCTCTGCCGAAGTTGTTTATGACATGCGGAGGCAACGATTTCATTCGTATATTTGCGCACGAATGCCGAGATATTCTGAAAGGTTACGGCTACGATGTCTTTTATGAAGAAATTCCGGGATATGCGCACGAATGGGACTTTTGGGACCTCGCTCTACGCAAGGCATTGGACGAGTGGCTGCCGATTCGGCACGACGTGCTTCTGCCCGAACAGGCCTGTCTGCCAACCGATAACAAGAAACGAGGTATTTAAGATATGGCTGTTATTAAAATGAATTTTCTTTCCCAGGCTCTGGGGATGCAAACCAATATAACGATATGCCTTCCCACATACAGCTTTGCCGATGCGGTTGCTGACCGCAGGGAAGTTTATGTGCCCGGAATGAAATATCAAGTGCTGTGGCTTCTGCACGGGGGCAGCGGTGACGACAGCGATTATCTGAATTTTTCCAACATCGCGCGCTATGCCGATGAAAACAAAATAGCAGTTGTAATGCCTGCCGGATACGATTCTTTTTATACAAACTGGCACGAGGGCTGCGATGGCGCGCAGTACTATACTTATATAACCGAAGAATTATTCCACACGCTTCCCATACTATTTCCCTTTTCCACCAAACGCGAAGACAATTTTGTGGCGGGACTTTCTATGGGGTCTCATGGCGCAATGAAAATAGCAATCAACCATCCGGAGCGCTATGCTGCTGCACTCATCATGTCTGGAAGCGCTATCCGCCCGAAAAATATCGCGCAGGGATTGGACACGGTCGCCGAGCATTCTGGCCCCTTGCCTACCATTTTAAAAAGAATCACCCGGCTACAGCAGGAGGACTTTGTAAAAGGAACCGAGAACGACGTCAACGCTATCGCAGTGGAAAAAGCGCGAAGCGGACAGCCGCTGTCCCAATTTTTCATCACGTGCGGCGGAGACGACTTCGCATTGGAGGGTACAAAATACGGCAGCGACTATCTGAAAGAACTGGGGTACAACGTCTATTTTGAAGAGATTCCCGGCTATGTCCACGAATGGGACTTCTGGGATCTCGCTCTACGCAAGGCGCTGAAAGAATGGCTGCCCCTTCGCCGCAGTATTCTTTACCCGGGCCGAGAAAGCGTTTAACGCGTTTATTTTACAGCATATAAAGACAAAATTATTTTTCAACTGTATACAAACCCGTTTGATCAACGGCCGGCATATACAAAATGCCGGCCGTTTTGCTGCGTATCGAAAACCACTCACAAGGCAAACGGTTCAAAAAAGTCTTTTGACGATAATGATGACAAAAAATCCCTTTGCTACAATAAAGGTGCGTCCTGCCAACCGCACCAAAGTAGCAAAGGGAGGATATTCAAGAATGAATAACACCAAAAATTTAGTATATACAACGTGGAATTACAAATATCACATGTTGCCGCTGCACTCAAATCATTTGGTAAAAGTGTTTTCCTTTCGACAGGTAAAGGACAGCGCGTGCGCTGTCCTTGCAAGCACGGCATTTGTATCTACAAATGCCCGCTTGTTAGGGGCACAGCCCCTAAGACCCCATAAATGGAAAAGTCGGTAGATAATTTAAAAGCTATGATGTTTTCTTTTGTACTATATGAATGTGTAATAGTAGCACAAAAGAGAATACTGCCATCAGTGCTTTTTTTACTTCATTTGTCATGGTTTCTATATGCCCAATGTCCGCCTTCGTGGTATTTAACAAGATTTCCTTCTGCAACAAAGCTGGCAAGTATCCGATTTGCAGTTGCCGCGGATACGCCGCACAACTCCCGGACATCGGCATTCATAATGTAGTCGTGAGTTTTTAGATACTCCTGAACTTTGTGCCAGCGCAGCGCTACCTTGTCAATCTTTCCATCGCTCATTTCATCATTCGTGTTGATGGCATCGATGAGTGATGCTTTGATGGCAGAGAGCATGAATTCAATGAATACCGTGGATTCTCCGGCGCCATTGGAGGCATTGATAGCCTCGTAATACTCCTGCTGGCGGTCATGGATGATAGACTCCACCGGCAGCCATGCGAAAGCCGAATTCCATTTGGAAAGTAACAGTGTGTGCCATAGGCGGCCCATACGACCGTTCCCATCGGCAAAGGGATGGATCAGTTCAAACTCATAGTGGAACACACAACTGCGAATCAGTATGTGTATCTTACCGTTTTTTGCCCAATCCAGCAGTTCCATCACCAAATCAGGAACATACTGGGGCAATGTCCCAAAATGAAGGATATGCCCTTCACGATCCACCACACCCACGGGCCGTGTACGAAACATACCAGATTCTTCTACCAAACCCCGCGTCATAATATTGTGGGCAGTCAACAAATCATCCACCGAATAGGGATCAAGTTTATCCAGTCGCTCATAGATCTCATAGGCGTTTTTTACTTCCGCAATATCTTTGGGCGGTGCCAGAACATGTTTTCCATTGAGCACAGCAGTTACCTGTTCCAAAGAAAGCGTATTCTGCTCAATTGCCAGAGACCCGTGAATGGTGCGGATACGGTTACTGCGGCGTAGAGTCGGATTGATGGAAAGCGAAAAGGCAGCAGATATTTTTCCCACCAGTTCAGCAATTTCCGCCACCTGGTCAATCATCTGATTTGTGATTTCGAAAGGAGGCTTTTTATTTCTCATATAGCACCTCACTGTATCAATAATTATTTTCATCATACCACACATCGCTCATTTCATCAATCAGTTGACCTCATGGTTTGAGTGATGATTTTTTTAAATATGCATAAATGCTCTATAATAAATTTTGAAAAGGGGAATATACACGGCAGGATGTTATAGAAGAGAACAGAATGTGCTCTGTAAAACAAAAAGATTTTGGGTAGGCTTCACGTCCGGTATTTGAAACGAGAAGTTTGATTTTGTGAATGTTTGCTCGGAGAAAAAGTTGATATTAAATATAATAGGAAAAAAGAATCATGACCAAGCGTCCAATAAAAATTACAGTCCGGCTTTCACAGACAGAAGCCGTCCGCTTCGATGCACTGGCATCGGAATGCGGCAGCAAAAAAGAACCGCTCATCCGCAATCTCATCATGGGCGTGGAAATAAAGCCGCGGCCAACGGAAGAACAGCTCCGGCTCGTCCGTGAGATATCCGGGATCGCAAACAACATCAACCAGATCACGCGCCTTGCCAACACGGTCAAAAGCGTTTCCCCCGCACAGGTGGAGGAACTGCAGCGGCTGTGCAGCGAGGCGCTTTCGCTTGTAAGGGAGAGTCTGTGAATGGCATACACAAAAATATTTCCGATCCGCACCCGCCTTGACCGCCGTGTGCGCTATGCGCTCAACGGAAAAAAGACCGCGCTGGAAACAGCGGCAGGCTATGCACTGGATGCCGCCAAAACAGAAAGCGTCCTGTTCACGGACGCATTCAACTGCGGCCTTACCGCGCCCTGCACGGAAATGTACGCGACCAAACGGCGCTGGGGCAAGGACCAAAACAGGGTGCAGGGCTATCACATCATCCAGTCCTTCCGGCCCGGAGAGGTGACGCCGGAGCAGGCGCATGAGATCGGCTGTGAATTTGCCCGCCGGTTTCTGGCCGGACGGTACGAAGCCGTCATCGGCACGCATCTGGACAAAGCCCATCCGCATAACCACATCGTGTTCAACGCCTGCTCGTATGCGGACGGCAGGATGTTCCGCAACGATTTCAACAACTACTACAACGGAATCCGTACCGTTTCAGACGCGCTCTGCCGCGAATACGGCCTTTCCGTCATTGAGCCGCAAAACAAAGGGAAGCAGTACCGGGAATGGCTGGACGAAAAAGAGAAAAAGCCCACCATGCGCGGAATGGTAAAAGCGGATGTGGACGAAGTGCTTGCCGCCGCTGCCAGCTTCCAGACCTTTGTGCTGGGCCTTCAGCGGCGCGGATACATCGTCAAATACGGCCCGGAGATCAAATATATGGCGGTCCGCCATAAAACGGGCGGCAAGTTTTTGCGCTTGAAATCCCTGGGGCCGGAATACACGGAGGCGGCCATCCGCCAGCGGCTGGAGCAGCCGCCGCAGCTTCGGACGCCCACCACGCCCGAAGTCCCGCCGCGCCCGGCGCGGCAAAACATGCGGAAAAAAGAAAATCAAAAGTCCTCTTCACGCCCGCGCAGGGCCTACCGCCTGCGCGGGCGCTTTGCGTCCGGGCGGGCCGGATATTCCGGTTTTGCCGCCCTGACTTACCGATACCTGCACCTGCTGTGCAAGGTCCGGCGCAAACGCGCGCCCCGCCACGTCTCCTATGCGCTGCGCGGGGAGCTGCGCCGCTTCGACCGGTATCTGGCACAGCATCAGTTCCTGCTGGAACACAAAATCACGGACAGCGCCGCGCTCTGTGCGTACAGGGCGCAGACGAAAACAGAGATCGAACGCATGACGCACCGGCGTGCGGCGCTGTACCGGAAAAGGGGGGATTCATCCAATGGTATGAACCGGGCGGAGCTGTCCGCCCAAATCGACCGTCTGACCAGCGCGCTTCGGGCCATGCGCCGGGAACTGCGCCTGTGCGAGCAGATCGAGGCGGATATGGAGCATATCCGGGACCAGCTTGCATTGGCCCATATGGACGCGCAGCGGGAAGAAACGAAAAAGCGAAAGGAGGTGAAGCGCGATGAATATGGGAGGTGACGCGGCGGAGCGTCTGGTGCGGGACAGCCTGATGATCACGGAGGAGGCTGTGAAGCTGGCCGGGCTCGGCGCAAAAAACCTTGCGGCGATCCTGGTGGCTCTGGCCAAAGAAGAGGAAAAGACCCATGGCCCCACGCGTCTGACACGTCTGCTGCGCAGCGGCGAGGAATTGAAGCTGCTGCCCATCAAAAGCGAAGACCTGCGGCAGTTCCGACAGCTTGCAAAGGAATACGGCGTCCTGTTCTGCCCGATCAAAAACAAATCTCTGGACAACGGGCTGAACGATATCCTGTTTCCGGCCAGCGCGGCGGCAAGCGTCAACCGCGTGCTGGAGCATATGGGCTACCCTGTGCCGCGGGAAAAGGCGGTGGAGGTAAAAAAAGAAGCCGCCCGCGGTCGGTCCGGCAGCGCCTCGCAGACACGCGGGCATGGCTCAGACAGCAATGCGAGGACGACTGCTACTGAACGTCCGTCCGTGCGCGCGGCCATCGACCGCCTGCAAAAGCAGGCACGCACGCAGACGGACAACACCGTCCGCACAGCGGTGCGGGACGAGCCGTATTTTGATTTGTAGGAGTGAAAAAAGCTATGGCAAATATCGCAGACCTGATCGCAAACAGAAATCAGGAGCTTGAGGATTTTAAGCAGAAAAAACAGGAGGAACGCACAGAGGCCTATGAGCGGCGTGACGCGGCGGTGATGGAGGTCACATCGGACCCGGAAAAATACAGGGCGTTTCTGGACCTGCACGCGCAGACCATGTACAATGCGGCCAATACCGCCACAGTATGGAAGCAGCGCCCCGGCGCAACGCAGCTTCTGCCGCGCAAAAAATGGGCAGAGCTTGGGCGGAAAATACGCGAGGATGAAACGCCCGTACAGGTGTTCATGCGGGATACGCGCAGCGGGTACATCAAGCTGGACTATGTGTACGACAAGGCGCAGACCGCAGGCGACCCGGTTCCCGTGCGTGGGATACTGCGGGACGGAACGCCGGACATGGAAAAGGCGCTGGGCGCGCTGCTGCAAAGCAGCCCCGTGGAGGTTGTCGCGACAGCAGATATCTTCGGGGAGGCGGAATACCAGCCGGAGGAAAACCGCATCGCCATCCAGCCGGACCTTTCGGGCGCGGCATCGTTCCGCGCGCTGGCGCGCGAGATCGTCTATGCGCAGATCGGAACAGGGATGGAGGCGTGCGATTTTGACCCGCGGCCCTATGAGCTGGATGCGCACAGCGTATGCTATGCGCTGTGCAGACGGTACGGCGTCCCGGTGGAGCAGCCGGACTTTTCCGGCGTCGTACAGCAGTACGGGGAGCTGGAAGCGCCCGAACGCCTGAATATGCTGCGGGAGACCTGCGACCTTTCCAAGGTGCTGAACCGCAGCATTGAACGCGCGCTGGACCTGCGCCAGCGCAGCAGGGCAAAGAACGCCGTGCTGACCCGGTGAAGCCGCAGCAGGGCCGCACGGCCCGGTACATCCTGTGGGCGCTGGGCTTCCCACTGGCATTGTGGCTCGCCGCGGCGCTGGCCGATGCGTTTTCCGGCGGCGCATCCCTGTCCAGGGTGCTCGCCCGTTTCTCCGTCTGCATGAACGCCCCGTTCTCGGTCCGTTGGACAGAGGATACGGGGCGTTTTCTGCTTCTGGCGGGGCTGCTGTATCCGGCGGGGGCCGTGGCCGTGGAATCCGGGCGCGGCAACCGCCGTCCGGGCGAAGAATACGGCAGCGCCCGGTGGGGAGACCCGCGGACCATCGGAAAAAAGTACCGGGACAGGCGGCACAGGGAGAAAAACATCCTGCTGACACAGCATGTCGCGCTGGGCCTGGATGGGCGCATCACAAAACGCAATACCCACCAGCTCATCGTCGGCGGCTCCGGAGCGGGCAAGACACGGTATTTTTGCCTGCCCAATGTGATGAACGCCTGTTGCTCATATATTATCACAGACTGCAAGGGCGAGATTTTGCGCGCCGTGGGCGGGCTGCTTGAAAAGCAGGGAATCCCGTTCACAGTGCTGGACCTTGTGAATATGCGCGGCCATTACAATCCCTTCGCCTATCTGCGCAGAGACAGCGACGCGCTGAGGCTTGTCACGAACCTTGTGGCGAATACGACGCCCAAGGACGCGAAAAACTCGGACCCGTTCTGGGACCGTGCGGAGACGGCGCTCCTGCAGGCGCTCATTTTGTATCTGAAGCACAGAGCGCCTGTGTGCGAGCAGAACTTCACGATGGTCATGGAGATGATCAACGCGGCGGAGGTGCGGGAGGGCGACCCGAATTTCAAAAGTGCGCTGGACCTGCTGTTTGACGAGCTGGAAAGCGAAGAGCCGCAGAGCATTGCGCTCAAGCAGTACAAGGTGTTCAAGCAGGCGCAGGACAAAACCGCGAAAAGCATCCTCATCGGCGCGGCGGTCCGGCTTGCGGCCTTCAATCTGCCGGAGCTGGCCCGCGTCACAGACAGCGACGAGATGTATATTGGGCGGCTGGGGGAGGAAAAGCGCGCGATTTTCTGCGTGATACCGGACAACGACACCAGCCTGAATTTTCTGGTGAGCATGCTGTATACGCAGGCGTTTCAGGAGCTTTACTACATTGCCGACCAGAAATACGGCGGGCCGCTGCCTGTGCATGTGCAGTGCATCCAGGACGAATGGGCGAATACGCCGCAGCCGGACAACTATCTGCAGATCCTGCGCACGGCGCGCAGCCGGAACATCGGGTGCAGCGTGGTGGTACAGGGGCTTTCCGCCATCAAGGCGATGTACAAGGAGAGCTGGGAGGAGGTCGTGGGCAACTGCGATTCGTTCCTGTTCCTGGGCGGCAACGATCAGGAAAGCTTGTCGTATATCAGCAAAATGACAGGGAAGGCGACCATTGATACCATAACACGCGGTGAGACAAAGGGGCGCGGCGGCTCATCCAGCCGGAATTTCCAGAATACGGGCCGGGAGCTTGTGACGCCGGAGGAGCTGCGCATGGTGGACCGGGACGCGCTGCTGCTCATCCGTGGGGAATGCCCGGTGCTGGACCGGAAATACGACTTGAACCGGCATCCGAATATCCGGTACACGGAAATGGGCGGCGCGCCGCCATACAAGGTGCCGGAGGATTACTGCGCATTGTCCGCCAGTATTCCGGCAGAGGATGTACAGGAAGAATGGAAAAAGGGAACGCCGCTTGCGCCGGAGCTGCTTTCGGCGTTTGAGGTGCTTCACAGCAAAGAAGAACTGGAGGAAAAGAAAATTGAACGAAAAAAAGAACAAGCCTGACGCGGCGGCGCTGCGCGATGCAAAGCGCGGTCATAAGGCGCGCATCGGATATGCGCGTATTGTATTGGTGTGCCTGCTGGGCGCGCTGCTGGCGGTCCCGGCTTTTGCAGAGGGCGGCGCATCGGGGCCGCTGGACACCATCAACAACCTGTCCGACCTGGTGTTCCAGTGCGTGCGCGCCGTGGGCGTTATCGTGGCGGGCTACGGCATCGTACAGATCGGCCTTGCGGTGCAGAGCCATGATTCCAGCCAGCGGGCCAACGGCTTTCTGGCGTTCTTCGGCGGCCTGCTCATCATGTTTGCAAAGGAAATTTTGGACTTTATTACGGTGTAGTTGACGCGGTAATATTTTGAGGGTAAGATATATATGTACTCAATTTGTAACAGGGAGGGCGGAGTATGAACATCAAACCATCGGCGTCTATTCGCAACAACTACAACGAAATTTCAAAGCTGTGCAAAAGCACAGGAGAACCTGTGTACTTGACAAAAAGCGGCGAGGGTGATTTGGTCGTAATGGATATCGAAGCCTTTTCCCGCCGTGAGAAAATGCTAGCCCTGCGGGAGACCCTGCTGGACATTGAACGCGACCGAATCAACGGGGCAAAATACTATTCTGTTGATGAAGTGGATGCTGAACTGCGAAGGGCGATTGCGGAGGCGTCAGGGCATGGACGGGCAGAGGTATAGGGTACTGATTTCGGATAAGGCGCGGCAGATGATGAAGGCGCATGTATCTTTCCTGGCGGAAGTGAACCCGCAGGCAGCGGAAAAGCTGAGGGTATCCCTGATGGAAGGTATACGAAGCCTGGCACAGATGCCGGAGCGATGTCCTTATTTGGATGAAGAAGATCGGAGGAGTCCATATCGAAAACTGCATATACCCAAGTGGTATCTGGTTATATACGTTGTAGTGGACGATACAGTCTATGTAGAGTACATTGTAGACGCCAGACAGGAATATGGGTGGCTGCTTCGATAAAAAAAGTGAAGAATCGCATGAAAAAAGACGGCTTGAAAAGCCGTCTTTTTTGTTTGTGGAGGTGTGAAATCATTTGGATGATAACTGGATCGTAGAGAATCTGGAAAATGCATTGGCGACATGGAATGAGAAGCTGGCGGAGATCTGGCAGCTTGTGAGCATGACGCCGCAGGAATTTAAAGGCGGTGGGATATGGAACATCGTTGTGCAGATCAACGGCGCGCTGCAGGCCATCGGGTATGGGCTGCTGGTTCTGTTTTTCGCCATGGGGCTGTTCAAAAACACGGTAAACTTTCAGGAGCTGCGCCGCCCGGAGGCGGCTTTGCGGTATTTCCTGCATTTTGTGGCGGCAAAAGCCGCCGTCACCTACTGTATGCCTCTGATGCTGGCCGTGTTCGATATATGCGGCGGCATTGTAAGCACGGTGGCCGGGCAGATGGGCGGTATGGCGGGCAACGTGGGCACATTGCCCGGCGAGATCAGCGCGGCCATCGGAAACGTGGGTTTTCTCGCGTCCATCCCGCTGTGGCTCGTGACGATTTTGGGCAGCCTGTTCATTACCGTACTTTCCTTTATCCTGATCATGACGGTGTATAGCCGTTTTTTCAAACTCTACCTTTACACGGCTTTGGCCCCGGTGCCCATCGCGGCGTTTGGCAGCAGCGAGACGGCGGCCACGGGAAAAGCGTTCCTCAAAGGATATGTGGGCGTGTGCCTGGAAGGTGCGGTCATCGTGCTGTCCTGCCTGATCTTTTCCGCATATATGGGCAGCGGGTCGCCCGCGGCGCCGTCAGGCTCAGCGGTTTCGATGGTTTGGACCTATGTGACGGAAATAATCTTCAACATGCTGGTCCTTGTGGGGCTGGTAAAAAGCTCGGACCGCATTGTGCGGGAAATGATGGGCCTGCGGGGCATGCGAGCGAGTTTAGTGTCATGTAATTTGTCAGCAAGCAGGACGCAAAGAAGTTGAACGATACCGGCAAGGAAAAGGCCGACTTTGGTGGCCGCCACGTGTGTCTTTGAATGTGTTGATGGAACGTTCAACAGCGGTACGATGCTTAAGAATTGATTCAAAAAAGAGATCGCCGCGGGAAATGCCAAGGTACAGTCACCGGTTTCTATTTAACTGAATGTAAGCGTAACGTCCGTATTTTGAGGACGTACATAGATTTTAGCAATGACAAAGCCAAGTAAATCTGCCATCCAGCTTTTATCGGCAAGGATTTCGGGCAGATATATTTAAGGCGAGGAAAACGGTGCGTTCCATTCGCCCTGCCTTATGGTTTAAACGGCGTACCGTCGACCGGGAAAAGAGGCGTTCTGTTTTCATTGCAGCCAGTATCCTGCCGCGAAGATTGATGGGGATTAGTGCTTTGGCAAAGCAAAATCTTTCATCAAAAAGCGTAATTGTCGTAACTGCCAAATGCGACGTCGCTCGCAAAGGTACCGTAACGGAAAACTGGATGAGTCACCTGAAAGTCTCGCAGCACAGACTTTAAAGAAGTGCAATCTCCAATTTCTTATCAATTTCAGGTGGTTTCGTGCGAGTGTCTCTCGGTCCTTCCGAATCCTTTTCGCGGAAAGCTTCGTCAAACAACTCTAAATGCCGCACAGTGCCCAAACCATTTATGAGAACCGTCGCGCGTTGCACGTAGCACATGTACCCATTAATGTATTGAATTTTTACGGAGGGGTTGAACATCGCGATGCCGGAATACTTCACATTCTTTCCCACTTGTGTATTCAGATACTTCAGGCTGTTTTCGGCCACATAGCTTTCGATGCCGGTCGTGTTGAAAATGAGCAAATCAGAAAACGCCTCATCTATTATCTCACGGTAAATCGGTTCCGTCAAATCCACGAGCCGTTCAAAGACCACTCGGATGTAATCGTAGAAATCATGTTTGAAACATGTAAGCTTAGTGGCGTCAGGAACCTTAGCGAAACCGCAGTAATCAGCCATTTCATAGCTGAACCGCAGGGTGGTGAGCGGTCGAATGTCCTCAACATAATGGAAAATCCGCTGTAAAAACAGGGACTTGATAAAGCTATCCAAATCACATTTGCGGTTGCGGCCAAAGCGCTGATAAAAGGCGTGACAGAACGTATCCGAGACGAGTTCATCCCAGTTGATGTGTTCGTCCAGCAGTTTGAAAAGCTCCGGCTTATCGTTTTTAAGACCTTTCCCGACATTGTGGTAGATGTCCAGCAGCGACATCTGCACATATTTATTTCGCATGGCTTTTCCTCGGTTTTTTGTGTGTCTTTGGAACTTTGACACTTACAATTAAACCGATTTCATTAAAGAATCAATGCGGATGGAGTTTCGACTTCTGGGACACATACATCACTAGATAATACTGCTTTATTCCCTCAGACTTCGCCATCTGAACAAATAGCTGTTTCCTACGTCATAGCTCCCATACGGTTGGAACACAATATGGACAAGGGAATGCGCAATCCAACTAAGATTATGTGCCTTCATTACATCTACACTGTCTGGAGTATACCCACCGAAGCGCAGTTCAATGATTAGATACTCAATCTATTGACTTCTTCTTTAAGGTTCTTGCCTGCCTTGAAAACAGGAGATTTCTTGGCAAAAATATCAATGGACTGTTTTGTATTGTGATTAAATCTATTATGACCTGAAATCTCGCGTACGGTAAAAATACCCGTCCTTGTATAAGTTGGACAACCTCTCCACTAACTAATGCGTCTTCTAGGACACCATAAAAGGCATCTAAAAATCTTTTCGCTTCCTCACAGTTGTTTCCTGCTCTTTGAGTAATTTGTGCAACGTTGCCCTTTTGTTTAACATAAATTATTGGTTGATTCAAAAGCTCTGTAAGTCTTTTTGTCCGAAGAGTTTTCTCTCCGGACAAAATCAATGATAGTTTCCTAACAGACTGCATTGGGGGGGGGATTTGATGTGTCATGAGTCGGGAATGCGTTTGATCGAACCATTCGACTTCCTGCGGGGTGCTGCTCATATGCTTTCCTGGGATTTACTCAAGTCCCCAGCTGTACAGAGGGAACAAGCCTTACAGTATTCTTAATTTAGGATGCATCCGACAAATACGCCTATCATTGGGATGATACATTACGCAATGTATATACCACTGCGGGTGAAAATTAAATAATTTGTTCTAATGCTTGACGTAGACGAGTTTCATCTGCGAGACAAAGCCCGGTAGAGGAAATAAGATATTCTACCAACACCCGGAGATTTTCTTCATTCGGCTCTATACCAAGTTGCGCTAAGGTAGTGGGAAGTTGCATGTGAACCATCAGAGCCCGAACTTCCTTGATGTCCCTTTCACTCGTCTGATTAAAATGTAGTTGCATCAAAACGCCGACTGCCACAATTTCTCCGTGCAACATATGGCTGGCTTCCTTGGTAAACGACCGGCGCACACAATCATATAGCCCATGGGCTAGAGCCAACTGGTTTACTCCGCAGGAAAAACCGCTTACAACCGAAGTATGTAGAAGATTGGTCAAAATCACATCAGTGAGACGGCCAGAAGCAACCCCATTATCGTATACGTTGCAACCCTCACCCATTAAAAAATTGTAAATAGCCTTTGAATTTACAGCGCAGATATATTTTTCCAGAGTACAATCCCGATATGAGTTGACATTGGTATTGTGTATTACTTCAGGCAATTTGGCAATAGAGTCAAAAATCCCGGCGGCTAAAGTGCGCTTGGGAGCAGTGGCAATTACATCAGTGTCGGCAATAACAACATCTACCTCTTTGTTCATGGCTACTGATCCGTCGGGCTTACCATCATCGTGATACATAATGCACACTGAAGAAGATGCCACGCAGGTGGCCACCGAGGTGGGGACACAGATCAAGTCCATCCCGCCAAAGGTGGCGGCGCATTTGGCAAGGTCAAGGCATTTGCCGCCGCCCACGCCCAAAATAAGGGTGCATCCCTCCTGCCGGGCAAGAGACACATATGCATTCGCCCATCGGCGCGAGCAAGCCTCTGTGTGTGCGCATACGATCGGATGGATGCCCTCCGCTTCAAAGGCGCCGCCGCTCAATTCCAGGATGCGTTTGACAGAACCGGGGCCGCCGAGCAACAGGGGCTTGCCGCCCAGCCGCTTTACCTCGGTTGCGAGCTCCCGGATACAGCCATGTCCATAAAAAAATTTACCTGCGCCAACGCGCAGATTCATATAGTCGTTTTGCATTTCCATCAAAATATCCTCCTGTATTTGCTTTTTTACGTTTGAATGCCGCCCGGGTTGCCCCAACACAAGCGCTGTGCATACAGTACCAGCTGTTGGAATCATTATAATTTAGAAAAAATGTTTTTTCAATATAAAAATAAAAATAAAAAATATTTTTTATTTTCTCTTGACTTGTGACAAAATGCATGATATTTTAAATTTGACGAAAAAACAAATGGAGTATTTTCACAAAAAATATTACAAAATCACATGGAGGAGATTCTAATGAAAATGACACCCCGGGAACTCAACAAACAGTTGCATGGCGTCTGCGTAATCAGCATTACCCCTTTTAAGGAGGACGGTGCGTTCGACGCGAAGGGCTACGAAAAGAATTTGCGTTTCATTATGGACCACGGCCTGAACAAAAGCAACGCGACAATTGTGGTGGGCGGCAGCACCGGCGAGTGCGGTGCGATGAACACTGCTGAACGCAAGGAGGTGCTGGAATGTGCTCTTGCTGTATGCGGCGATGCGTTGCCCGTGATTGCGGGCTGCAACAGTACAAATGTCCGCGAATCCATCGAGCTGGCCCAGCACGCCGAGGCGCATGGGGCTGTAGGTGTGATGGCACTTTCCCCTTATTATTACCCTGCCAAAGACGAGGAGTGCATCTATCAGTTTTATAAGGCGCTTTCGGAAAACACGGGCCTGGGCATCTTGCTTTACAACAACTTCGAGGTCATGAACATTGATATTTCAATCAATCTGCTTAAACGCCTTAAGGAGTTCCCCAATGCAGTGGGAATGAAAGAGTGCACGCCCGCATTCTTTAAAATGACCCGGGTCGTACAGGAGATCGGCGATAAAATCAGCGTCGTCAACGGTCACGGTGAATTTTTGGAGCCGTATGCCGCTATGGCGGGCACGGCGGGCTTCATCTCCAGTATGTCAAACTTTGTGCCCGATAAGGCTGCTGCCATTTGGGCGGCTCGCAGCACCGGAGATTATGCCAGGGCCAAAGCCATCCGCGACACAATGGTGCCTTACATGGACCTGGCGGTCAAATATTCCGGCATGGGCGGCGAATACAAGGTGATTTCGCTGCTTAAATACATCACCGATGAGGTGGGTTCTTGCGGCGGTTTCCCGCGCGTGCCTTGCGTGCCGCTCACGGCTGCTGAAAAAGAAGAGGTACGCGGCGTGCTGAAACAGCTGGGACTGTAAAAGCGCCGTTCTTACACCGGGACGAATTAGGGTGCACTTGAAAAACAGATTAATAAAGGAGAATGAAAGATGAAAAAGATTTGCGCAATGGTTCTGGCACTATGCATGATTCTTTCGCTGGCAGGCTGCGGCGGCACGTCCGGTGCTTCGGCTTCCGCTCCGACGGCCGACACATCCGTCGACACGTCCGCCTCGGCTGAAACAGAAACGGTCACCCTTACATTTATGCGCACTGGCACGCCCGAGATCCTTCACGAAATCTTTGACCCTATGATTGAAGAGTTTGAAAAAGAGTATCCGAATATCAAAATTGACATGCAAGACCTTGGCTGGTCCGATGCTGAAAAAACGTTGCAGACAATGGCGGCCTCCGAAACCCTGCCCGACGTGATGTATCATCTGCCCGGCACCATTTTTGATTTAGCCGACAAGGGACTGGTGCTCGACCTTACGTCGTATGTGGACGACGAGCTGAAAAATGATATGTACCCTGCGATGTTGCAGGCGGGCCAATATGACGGCAAGCAGTACATGATTACCTGCGGCGGCTCCACCATCATGCTGTGGTACAATACCGAGCTGTTTGAGCAAGCGGGACTTGACCCGGAAAATCCGCCCAAGACCTGGGATGAATTCAAGGCTGCCTGCGAAGCGCTGAGTAAGATCGACGGAATCGCCCCCTTTGGCCTGTATGCCAAGAGCAGCGGCGGCGAAACCAGCTTTTTATTTGAATCGCTGTTTACCAGCGAATTTGGCGGGAGTGCTTGGGACAGCGCCACGAACCAGTACGTTTATGATTCCGAGCAGGGAAAGACGGCCGCGGTTAACACGCTGCAATTCATCCAGGATATTACCCAGTACGCACAGGACAGCTATGTGGAATACGGCCGGTTTGATGTACGCACGCTGCTACGCGACGGCAAGGTTGCCATGGTACTGGACGCCATCAATATGGCGAACCAGGTGTCCGACCAGCTGGCCGACGGCACGATTCGCTGCACGGTAATGCCAGCGGGTGCGTCCGG
>OHAF01001590.1_pt1 | contig 19976 bp, 17 predicted proteins | sample 1577041 | NCBI WGS metagenome assembly OHAF01 (sample SAMEA3541495, study PRJEB24748) | human gut metagenome | biome: human gut; feature: human-associated habitat; material: faeces | place: China | collected 2012
TATTATAAATACTGTCTTTTTTGTGTGTAGCAGAATATCTTAAGGTCATTAAGGCATTAAACTGCTCTAAATTTTCTTTTGTCTTCTTACCTTCAACTGATTGTGGTTCATCTATTATCACAATTGGATTAGTTTTAGATATAACATCAATAGGTCTTCTCGAACGAAATTCATCCAGCTTCATATAAATACGTCTTGCATTTTTACCTGTCGCATTAAAGGCTTGCGAATTAATTATCATTACATTAATAGAATTATCAGAAGCGAACTGTTCTATTTGATTTAATCTACTAGAATTATATACAAAATACCTTATTTTCTTTCCATATTCCTCTGCAAAATGCTCTTGTGTTATTTCAAAACTCTTATGAACACCTTCACGAATAGCAACAGATGGAACTACAACAATAAACTTACTCCAACCATAGTTCTTATTTAGCTCATACATTGTTTTTATGTATGTGTATGTCTTCCCAACACCTGTTTCCATTTCAATAGTAAGGTTATACTTACCTTCTAGATTATTTGAGCAATCGATATTGTTTTTATCTTGTATATTTTTAATATTAGTTAATATTCTTTCTTCTGTTAATTCTGGAATTATAGGTTCATTTCTCCAACCAGTAAAATCATCTAAAAGCGTTTGTCTATCATCTCCACTATCAATCATATAGGTAGAAGTTAAATAAGATTGACCACTAAAAACATCTACAACTGCAAGTGCAGCATCTTTTTGAAATTTCTGATGTTTAAATTGTAATTTCATTTTTTCTCCTTACTATATAACTTTTATTTTTGTATCTGGTGATAGTAATTTAAATATTTCGCTTGTATTAATTTTCTCAGCACTATTTTCGAAACTACTATCTCTAAACACCGCTCGAAGTGGAGTTAATTTAGCAATCTCTTTCATTACATTCTCTGAAATATTTTCCTCAAAACACGCGATTAAATCACCATCATTATAATTATGTACTATACAACCATTTATCTCAATAGATTTATATGGTAAAGATAAAGGTAAGCCCCATTCTAATAAACATCCAAATAATAAATCTAAATCGGTTCTATCTTCTTTAATATTTGACTCTAGGGAACTAAGGAAATCTTGACTAATTTCATTAGGAGAGTAATATACATCTTTCATATTTGAACTATCGACTTTCAATACCCTAAATCCTGTATCTAGATTTGATGTTAGTAAAAGATTTTCATTTTTTATTTTGTCTCCCGCTAATCGAATTTGTTCTTTAGCAATTTCTGTTATGTAAGGTGTTTTATTTTTCTTAGTTAAATACTCCAATGCAGTTTCAATAACTTTTTTAGTTAAGCTACTAGCATTTTTTAACGAATCATATAAATTCTCTGGTAATTGCACTAATATATATTTTCTATTACCTCCATCTGAAGCATTCAATTTAATGGTTGCGTGGGCGGTAGTTGCTGATCCGAGTGTTAAGTCTTATAGCAATATCAACACTTACAGATACTAAATTTTCTATATATTCAGGTGGACTATTAGTCTTTCTCCATAAGAATATACCATAAAACCTTATCTTCAAAGCCACAACTTTCATATAGTTTTTCCGGCTTTGTTTTATTATTTATCCTCCCCGAAACTGTTACAAAGCTCGTCTTCTCTTTAAGTCTTCTCAACAGTTAATAAACAATAGCCTTGCCCAGACATTGCCTTCTATATTGTTCAGATACTTGAATCCAATCTAGATAACCTTCTTTAATCTCATCATCAAATTCAGCTATACCTGTAGCAACTATAGCATCATTTTTCTTATCATATAAACAGATCCGTAGCTCTTCATCATAAACTGGTTTCTCTTTATAGGATTCTAGTTCACTAACTGTTAATACCTCATCCTCATGGCATGAATTTATGTGATTTACAAAATCCTCAGTACTAGTTTTAGCAAATATAAATTTATCAGAAATAATCTGTTTTTCTACATCATCTAGATAATTAAATAACTTAAAATAGACTTCATCAGTATATGTTTCAAGTAAAATCTGATTAAACTCATTTTCATTAAGAACTTTGATATGAGAAGGAGTTTTAAAGTTACATGTTTTCCAAAATTATAAAGCAAAAGCATCTGTTGGATTCTCTAAATATTCTTTTTTCTCCATTTTCACCTCACTAATTGATTTCTCCGGATAAAAAATTATAAAACGCATCTAATTCATCAGTAGCCAACTGAGTAATTTTGTGCTTAAAGAAGTTTTTCTCATTAATTTTATACTTAGCGAGAGCATTAAACAGCTTATCGTTAAAATTATATATCTTATTTTTTTCAAGAAAATCCTCCAAACAAACACTAGCAAGTTTACTCTTATCACAAAGTTTATAAACAACAAAACCAACATTCATCCTAAAGCGAAGCATTATGACATGTTCAATGTCAAGCATACTCTGAGACAGCATGGATATATAATGCAAAGAAACAGGATATCTAATATATGGGATACATTCGTATTCCACACATGATACAATGATATCTAGTGCTTGTTGTATAAATCCAAATACAAGCATAAAAAAGTTATATGAGTCTGGCCTATTAGGATCTACCATATATTTTGTATCTCTCAAAGCAATCCTAAATCTTTCTTTAAAATCTAGCATTACATCATCATCCTCAGAAAACATTACTAATCTTTCAATATCGTCACGAGCGAAATGAATAATATCATCAATACTGTTACATTTTTCAAAATATTCATTCAAACTATAAATGCCATTAAAAAGACTAACAAATGCTTGTTCTCCAGCTTTCTCAAAAACTTTTTGGTCATTCGATTGATTAAGAAGCCTCAATGGCAATATAAGAATTTCATTATGAATATTTTCTAGCACCTTTAGATTATCTTCTGCAGTCACACTTATTTGTTTGTATAAAAAATCAGCATCCTTCCCTTCTGACATTTCACTTCGTATTAATGAATATTTGCTCAGTGGATCATCTAGAATATGCTTATTCCCCATCAGAAGAAATGGTAAGTGCTCATTATCATCAAAATCCATGAACGTAGCAGCTGTGAAGACATAACTGTTTTTACCTGGGAACCAATTCTTTAGATACAGCTTTACCTCCTCTATACGTCGTAGCCAAAACAAATTTATTTCATCTAGTGCTTCTGGAGCATAGCCACTTTTAAATTTTGGTAAAAGTGATACAAGTAATTTCTTATATTCTATTTGAATTAAATGAATTTTATTTAATAATAGGTTTGAGTTCATAGTTTATAACCTCATTTAGTAGCTGTTCTGGTATACCATAAAGTTCATTTAGAAATAATATCGTTTTATTCATAATCATCACGCAATCTGGTAAAACAGTCTTTAGCACTATCTCATCTTCAATATCTGGAACACAATGATATTTATGAGCAGGATTATTACACTTTAAAAGCGATGATTCACGAATTGCTCCCCATAAGCCATGTTCAAAAGAAGAGTCATAATCATAATATAGACCAAAAAGGCTCTTCTCATTAACACTTTCAGCCTTAGACCTTATATTTTGTTTATCAAAGTATCTTGTATCCATATTAATAAATTCCTCTCCCTTAAATTCATTAACTAGTGCCTCAATATATTTTTCATCAAAGTGAGATTCTTTCAAGCAGTCACTTTCTCTGTGTCTGGCCAAAACTAACTTGTACAATCCCATACCATATAACTGATAATCACGCCAGATATTTTCATGAAAGGCTTCATTTTTAATTAGATATTTCATCATAATATAATCTTCTATTAAAACACGTACACAACTTCTTCCAGAGATGGAATTAAATAATTGATGTCTATATATTTCTTTTAAACGCTTATAAGAATATGTTGCTATTCCAAGCAAAACCTTCATTTTTTCATCAAGCATATTAGATGCAATAAGCAATTCTGAAAGATAAACAAATACTTCATGCAAACTCTCCATGTATGCTGTTATACTTCTATTTTCCTCTGGAAAATTAATAACAAATATATCACATTCTGTCATTTCACTTACACACCTCCAAAAACCTGTTAAATACTCAGAATCGGTATTTTCAAAAGTTAAAATCATCATTTCTAAAGAACGAACTGTTGGGCGAGCCATCCGCATTATTTCATCAATGTGCTTTGATGCTGGATATGATATCAGTAGATTTACTTGTTCTTTCAATAGATGCATTTTCCCCGAAAGTAGATTGAAATATAATGCTACAAATCTTATATCAGTTGCTTCATTAGACTGATGATCCATTATTTCACTCATAGTTTCAACTATTGCTTTACATCTATCTCCAATACCTTGTTTAGAATTATAAAAGTATTTAGCAAAAACTGGGGCTTGACTATCTGTAAGAAAAATAGTTAACGGTGAAATTGCATCCTTAACTCCTAAAGAAATAATATATTCATAGATCTCCTCTTGTATATTCATATCTAGCTTTAATATCTGTGACAATCTTACTGTGTATAAATCTGGAGCTACATTATGAATTTTAGAAATGATATAATATGATTTTTTCAACCCTTCTTCTCTACCAAAATATTTCAAAATCAGACCAATCCAAATATACTCAGGCATTCTACCATATGTCCATGATTTTTCATCCTCTAATTCTTGCATCATCGGCAAAGAATTTAATGGTGTTATAAATCTCCCCTTGCTAAAAGTATGTTCAGATAATTTACTATTTCTCATCAATATGCTCTCTCCCTCCTTTCCAAATTTCAAATACTTTAATCAAAGATTATATGCATAATTAACCTAAAAATACATCAATTCATGTTTTATTTCTCTAGTAGAGGGCTTAAAACCCCGTGTTCATTGCTACTATTTGCCACTGTCATAATTATTACACTAGACCCAGGTCGAAAGTCGTATAGCAATATCAACACTTATAAATCATAATTTATCTATTAATTACTTAAAATAATTATTTCTTTCCCTCTAATTTTTTAATACCACTATCACCAAGTTTTTCAAGTGACATCAATTGTGTTCTTGCAAGTTTTCTAAGTTCTATCATCCTTTCCTTTTGTTCCATACCTTTACCGATAAGAATTGCATTATAGCTTTCCATATTGGCAAGCACCAGTAACTCATTCAGACTTGCATAGTCCCTCATATTACCTTTCAAATCTGGATTTTCTTCACGCCACTGTTTTGCTCGCTTATTAAATAAGGCAACATTGAGCATATCTGCTTCACTTGCATATTTATAGGATAACTGTTCGTTGGTAAGATCTTTTAATAGATATTCTTTGATTGCATCTGTATGGATTTTATAGTTAATCTTAGAAATTTCTCTATTCAAATTCCAACCTAATGATAGCTTAGAATTTTCATCTGACTTAAGCCTTTTGTAGTCTTGGATTAAATAGAGCTTAAACTCTGCTGAAATCCATGAAGCAAATTCCATTGCTATATCAGGATGAGCGAACGTTCCTCCGCCTCTCCCAGATTTAGAAACAATACCGATTGCATTTGTATTTTTAATCCATCTTTGAGGTGATAATGTAAATGCATTTGTTCCTGCTTCCTTTCTAAAGGAGTCGAATTCGACCCCTTTAAAATTAGGATTGTAAATAGTCTCCCAGAGACCAAGGAATTCAATTGTATCTCTTACTCTTAGCCAGTTTTTAACAACATCTTTAGGTTCATGCACATTTTTGTATCTTGCAATATCCGTTAGACTTATATAGTCATTTTTAAAGTCTTCAGTATAAATTTGAATAGCAAAACCTTTTGCTTCGATCGTGTCTTTTTTCACCTTAGACATGTGAGTTCCTCCTTTATGCTTATGTACTGTTTACAACATTTATTTTCGTAATAATTGCTCTAAACAGCACACCAACAATTCATTTTTTTGATTTTAAACTTTGGTAGAAGCTCTAAAACCCTTGTATTTACTTGACTATTTGCCTGTGTCATTATTATGACACAAAACCCTAAGAAAGAGTCCAAGACTAAATCTCCTTCATTACTTCCAAGAGTTAGCACTCGCTCAATTAGGCACTCGGTTTTGGTGTTCCAAAATAGATTCAGAATTAATATCTTTTGATTCTTTCATTGCATCTTGAGTATGCCCCACTTCTGTGTATTCCCATATCGCCATTGAAGTCATACCTTGCTTTACATCAGTTAAAAATCTTTTTATTGATTGAACATTATTTACGTCTTTCCCAAACCAAACTGTATTTTCTGCAATCAATTCTGAGAATCTTTCTTGATAACATCTCCAACATCTTCCAACAGATAGATTTACCACCCTACCACTAGGTATAGTTATAGGATAATCATATTCTGCATTGTAGGTTCTAACCGAAAGATCTCCACATTTCTTTGTTTTTTTGCATAGAGCAAAATAAAATCCTGATTATCGGAAAGCCATTTAACATCATTTTGAGGAGAATATTTCTTTCCCAGATATCTGTGTTTATATAATTATTCCCGCCAAAAATCTCATCATAAAGCACTTTCAAATAATGCTCTTCATCGTCATCAATGCCAATCCATATACTTCTATCATCAGATAACAGATTTCTCAAAATTTCAAGCCTTGGTTTCATCAGTGAAAGCCATGTAGAATGCTCTAAATTATCATTATAATATTCAAATGCCGAACCGGTGTTATACGGCGAAGCAATGTAAATACACTTAACCTGTCCTACATACTTACTCTCCAAAGCTTCCAAAGAAAGCAAATTACCGTCGTGAATAATCATATTTCCCATTTTCTTATCCCTCCTGCGCTATCATAGCAAAATACCTTAGTGCATCCATGATAGCATTTCCTTTTCTTTCGAACTCTCTAGCACTTTGATGTTTTCTTTCTTGAATTTATTGTAATTTTCTTCAAGCTCAAACCCTCACTTCCTTTTAATTTGAGCTATATGGAGTGTTGAAACCTCAAACCCGTATTTGTTATGGATATATTCTTTGATATTTTCATAAGTTCCTTTGCTTTTCACCTTGGTAACATCTTCCTCGTCAAGCTCCAATTTTACTTCGAGATGTATTATCAATATCTTTCCTGCACAGAAGTGCTACCGTCTCAACGTGCACAGTCTGAGGGAATAAATCGACAGGTTGTACGAGTTCTAATTTATATCCATTGTCACTGAGTATCTTTACATCACGTGCAAGTGTTGCTGGATCACAGGATACATAGACTAATTTCTTTGGCGCGATGGTTACGATAGCGTCTATCGTATCTTTTGAACATCCTTTGCGTGGTGGATCAATAATCATTGCATCTGCTTGTATCTTTGATTTGATAATTTGTTGTGCACCTTCGGATGCGTCCGCATTGATGAATTTAATGTTTGTTACATTGTTATTTTCCGCATTGGTATTCGCATCACGGATTGCGTCTGCGACAATTTCAATGCCATATACTTGCTTGGCTTGTTTTGCGGCGATGATACCCATTGTACCGGTACCACAATAAAGGTCAATGAGTGTTTCGTTGCCTGTTAATCCTGCAAGTTCAATTGCCTTAGAATATAGTTCTCTTGTTGCGTATGGGTTGATCTGATAGAACGACCTAGCACTGATTCTAAACGTACAACCAAGTAACTCTTCTTCGATGTAATGTCTTCCAGCCAGTAAGATTTCTTCACCATCGAGGATAACATTATCCTCTCGTTTATTCACGATAGCGACAAGACTCTTAATTTGTGGATAGTTTGCTAGAACATCTTTGATTAAGCTATCACTATTGTGAAATGGATAGTTTCTTACCACAAGTGCCACCATTACCTCTCCCGTGTTATGTGCATGTTTGATTAATACATGTCGCATTTCTTTTGCACACGCAAGCATGCCAAACTGTTTGCGGAAATAATCTGTCAGTTCGTTTGATAAATCTGTTTGTACATGACACACATCATATTGCACGATTCGATTGGAGTGTGGTGCATAGAAGCCCATTTCAACCTTATTGTCATTGCATTGTACCGGAATCTGTACCTTATTACGGTAGTTCCAATGTGGTTCTACTTTGATAATTGGTTGTATTTCTACATCCATACCTGCAATCTTATGGAAACAATCTTTGACTTTATTTTCTTTGAATGTGTTTTGTTCGTTACTATCCATATGCTGAAGTTGGCAACCACCGCATTGTTTATATACAGAACAAATTGGATCAATGCGGTGCAGAGATGGTTTTAGGATTTTAATAATACGACCGTAACCATAATTCTTCTTCATTTTCGTGATACCAATTTCTGCTTCTTCTCCATTTAAAAGTCCTGGCACAAAAATGACGATACCGTTTATACGGGTAACGCCTGCACCATCTTCTGAATAACCTGTCGCTGTTGCGATATATCTCTCGTTCTTTTCCATCATCTTTTACATTCTAAAAAAGGGATCTGTTGTATCCCTTATTGTTGTGTTTGTTCTGTCTGTTGTGTTTCTTGTGTTTGTGTTGATTCAGTATTTTCCGTATTTTCAGTATTCTCTGTGTTTTGCTGCTCTTTTTGAGCTTGTGCTTCAGCAGCCGCTGCTGCTTCTGCTGCTTTTCTCGCTGCTACTGCATCTCTTAAGCTTTGAGCAACTTCCGCATTCTTAGGACTACTTACTAATTGATATTGTGGGGCACTCATTGCGGATGTCTTTGTAAAGATACCGTAAATGAAGTTATCCTTATCACGTCCATCTTTCATGTTAGAAGTATGAATTTCTAAGTCATACATCTTCATATCATTGCCTTGTGAGAAGTATACGTTTGGATCTAAGATTGCGACTACTGCCTCATAAGCACGTCCCGTCACATCCTGAACCACTTCTGCTGTTGATTCCTCTGCTACATCGACGTATACACGTAATGTACCAGTTGCTAGATGTACACTGTGACCTGTTACACCATCAAGCTTACCAACTGCTTCATCAACTTGTTTAAGTTGATCTTTGGTGATTGCAGGGTTTAAATCATTTTCATAACGGCTACCCAATACTGGTGAGTGGGAATCCATATATGTCGATGCTAGCATCCAACCAAAGTAAATCGCTGGCGCAAGAATCAATATCAAGCATACTGTAAATACAATATGCACAAGTTTTAATCCGTGTTTTTTGTTTTTCTGTGTCATATTACTCTCCACACTTATTGTATTCTTTTTCTGAGAAATACGCCAGTCTTAATCATGAACGCGTTTTTTGAGCTCTTCTTCTAAGATTTGAGATACCATTCCTGGGTTAGCCTGTCCCTTAGATTTCTTCATCACTTGTCCAACTAAGAAGCCTACTGCACGGCCCTTACCATTCTTGTAATCTTCGATTGCCTGTGCGTTTGCGTCAAGCACTTCATTTACCATCGCAGTTAACGCTGAACTATCAGAAACTTGTTTCAAGCCCTTTTCTTCAGCAGCCACTTCTGGATCGTTTCCTAACATCAAGTCATCGCATAATTGTTTTGCCTGTGATGAAGATACTTTACCTTCATCCACTAGCGCAATCATCTTGGCAAGCATTTCTGGTTTTAATTCACATTTATCAATGCTTGTTTCATGTTTGTTAAGCCATGCGCTTACTTCGCCTAATAGCCAGTTGCAGGTAGCTTTCGCATTTGTTGTATACTTCATAACTTCTTCGAAGAACTTAGACATTTCCATATCAGCGATTAAAATACGAATATCATGTTCACTTAATGCATACTGTTTTGCATAACGTTCTTTTCTCGCTTCTGGAAGCTCTGGCATATGTTCTTGAATATCTTGAATCCAAGAAGGATCTAGTTGTATTGGGAAAATATTTGGCTCAGGGAAGAACTTATAATCCACAGAACCTTCCTTACGACGCATCATGACAGTAGTATTTGTCTTTTCGTCGTAACGACGTGTTTCCTGATGAATCACTTCGCCTGCTTCTAATAGTTCCTTTTGACGTTGAATTTCATACTCTACAGCTTTACCGACGTGGGAGATAGAGTTTAAGTTCTTAATTTCGTTTTTAACACCTAACTTATCAGAACCCTTTGGTGCGATGGATACGTTAACGTCACAACGCATGGATCCTTCTTCCATCTTACAGTCGGATACACCAATATAGAATAGTGTCTGACGAAGTGCTTCAACGTAAGCCTCTGCTTCTTCTCCTGTCTTCATATCTGGACAGGATACAATTTCGATAAGTGGAGTTCCAGCACGGTTAAAGTCTAATAATGAGAACTTTGTTAAGTGGAACTGCTTGGCTGTATCTTCTTCCATGTGGATACGTTCGATACGTATCTTCTTCTTACCAGCACTTGTATTAATTTCAATATATCCATTTCTTCCGATTGGATGGAATTGTTGCGTAATCTGGAATCCCTTTGGTAAGTCTGAATAGTAGTAGTTTTTACGATCAAACTTTACAAGTGGATCAATTTCTAAGTGTAGTGCCGTACATGCTTGAATGGCTTTCTTGACTGCTTCTACATTCACTGATGGAAGTGTTCCTGGATGTCCTAAGTCAATCTCATTAACACAAGTATTTGCTTTGCGGCCAAAGGAAGTTGGTGCACCAGAGAACATCTTTGTATTTGTCTTTAACTGACAGTGAATTTCAATACCTATGGTTGCTTCGTATTCCATTATTTCACCTCCGCCTGCAAATCCCTTAAACCTGTGATATCTTCAATTGCCTTTGCAATTGTAAACATTGTGCTCTCATGCCATGCTGGACATGTTAGGTTTACTCCAATTGGACAACCCTCTTCAAATCCCATTGGGACTGTTATTGATGGATCACCCGAGAAGTTTGCCATTGCCATGTAGTTTTCTGCTACTAAGTAGTCAGTCGATAACTTATCATCGTTATTGATTGCATCGATGAATGGCGCGATTGTTCCACTGGCTGGAGCGAGAATGCAATCATATTCCTTAAAACATTCCTTCATCGCATTCACAATCAAGCGTCTTACCTTCTGTGCCTTACGGAAGATACGCTCTTGATTGGCTTCAAATAAGCCATATGATCCAATAACAAATCTTCTACGAATCAAAGGTCCAAAGCCTTTTGTACGTGAGTTTGTCATGATTTCCTGCATATCTGCACCATCTTCACGCACACCGAAACGAATACCGTCTAGGTTAGAGTGATTAGATGTTGCTTCACAGTTTGCGATAGTGTAATACGTTGGTAAGATTGCACGCATCAGCTTGTCATCAAAGTGATAGGTATCTACCACAGCACCTGCTGCCTTGAGCTTTTCTACAAGTTCATTAAACATCTTCACAATTTCCGGATTGGATACGCTATCGATGACATTACCAAGTATCGCAATCTTCTTGCCCTGGATACTATCATTTAGTGCTTCTGTGTAATGTTCAACGGGACGACTTGAAGATGTAACATCTAAATCATCACGTCCTGCTAAGACTTCTAATGTAATGCATGCGTCTTCTACGGATCTTGTAAAGTAACCTACATGGTCTAAAGAAGACGCGTAAGGAATAATACCGTAACGGCTGATTCTTCCGTATGTTGGTTTTACACCAACAACACCGCAATAAGATGCAGGCTTTCTAACAGAGTCACCTGTATCCGAACCGATTGCCATTGGTACAACACCTGCTGCCACAAGTGCTGCTGAACCACCAGAGGATCCACCTGTCATACGACGTGTATCCCATGGATTATGTGCTGCACCTGTAAAGCATGTTAAGTTTGTGCCACCCATTGCCAGTTCATCCATGGATGCCTTCGCAATACATACTGCACCTGCTTCACGTAATTTCTTTGTGATTGTCGCATCATAGATTGGGAAGTAGTTAGAGAGAATACGCGAACCAGAAGTTGTACGAATTCCCTTTGTATTGACGTTATCTTTGATAGCGATTGGAACACCATGTAGTAAACCACCTTCTGGTAGTTGACTTAGTTGTTCCTTTGGATCAACAAATGTGATAACTGCGTTTAGTTTGTCCTGTAATTTTTGTGCTTTCGCATAAGCTTCTTCACAACGAGCAGTGCTATCTGCTGGATGATTTACCATATCTTTAATCATTACTTCACCACCTTTGGTAGAACAAAATGTCCTTCCAATTTCTTCGTTACATTTCTCATCGCATCATCTTGAGAGATCACATGATCTGGCTCATCATGACGGATGTATGTTGTTGGTTCTTCAAACGGATAAATCATTTCTTCTACACCGTCTGTATTAATTTCTTCCATCAGCGCAAACTGTTGTTCGAGCGTTCCAAACTCACTTACGAGTTCGTCTGCCTCTTCGTTTGATAGATTAAACATCAGTTGGTTTGCTAGCTTTTGGAAGTATTCTCTGTTTTTGTTTTCTACCATGATTTATACCTCATTTCTCGCTGATATATTTTAGCCTTAAATAGCGATTTTATCAATGTTATCACCTTTTCAACCATTGACATAAATGCATTCTTCAAAATATTCTGTATCTTTGTCCTTACACGTAAAAGTTTTTACGCTATAGGACCATTAGTAATGTTCCTATAGCGATAAAGATACAGCCAACTAGTGACTTTAAAGTGAACTGTTCATGCAAAAAGATAAATGCTAATACCAATGTGATGACAACGCTTAGTTTATCAATTGGCACAACCTTTGAGGCTTGCCCTAGCTGTAATGCACGATAGTAACATAACCATGACATTCCTGTAGCTAAGCCTGACAAAATCAAAAATATCCAACTCTTTTTACTGATTTCGCCAATTCCAGAACTACTGTTGAAATACCATACCCCATGCCATTAGTACCACGACCATTGTTCGTATTGCTGTCGCAAGGTTTGAATTTACATTTTCAATTCCAACTTTCGCTAGAATTGAGGTTAGTGCCGCAAATACGGCTGATAATAGTGCAAATATAAACCACATTATTACACACTTTCTTTTCTACTATTCTTTCACAAATCGTGCAATAAACTCTTCTTCCGAAAGAATTGGAATGTTGAGTTGTTTTGCTTTTGTGTTTTTGGAGGATGATGAAGTCACATCGTTATTAATTAGATAATTGGTTGATTTGGACACAGACCCTGTTACCTTACCACCCTGTGATTCAATATAAGCCTTTAGTTCATTACGATTTGCGTAATGATGTACATCTCCTGTCACAACGAAGGTCAACCCTTCACAAAGATTACCACTTGCAACTGTATTTGTACGTTGTATGGTAATTTCATCTAGCAGGTCTTCAAGTTGAGAGATATTTTCTGGATCCTTGCACCAGCTGACAAAGGCATTAGACTTTTCTGGTCCAATTCCATCAATGGAACTAAATACTTCCGTTGTCTCTGTGTTTCTTGCGATACTAACTAACTCTCTAAATGGATAGACAGAGAGCAATCGTTTTGCGACATCCTTACCAATCAAAGGAATATTAAGGGCATAGACAAGTTTAGCTTCATCTATTTCTCTTGCTCGATCGATTGATTCCATGATATTCGCTGCTGACTTTTCACCAAAGCCTTCTAGGTCTGTAATTTCTTCATGGTGTTTGGATAGGCGGAAGATATCGCCATATTTTGTAATCCATCCTTCATTGATGAATCTTGCAAGTGTCTGCTCTGAGATACCATCAATATCCATACCTGCCTTTGACACAAAGCGATTGAATTTCTTTAGCTTTTTCGCAGGACAGCTTGGATTGGTACATTTGAGTGTTTCTGTACCGCGCTCACTCATATCCACGATTGTCTTACTATGACATACTGGACAGGTTTCTGGGATATGGAAGCTTCCCTCTGCATGTTTAACACTAATGACCTTTGGAATGATTTTATTTGCCTTAATCACTTCAAGCTCACTTCCTACATCACCAATGCCTAAACGTTTACACTCACTGATATTACAGAGTGACGCACGTTTTACCGTCGTACCTTCAATTTCGACTGGTTCAAATACTGCTACTGGTGTAATGGTAGATGCTGCACAAGACCACTCGATATATTCAAGCTTGGATAGTACGGATTCATCTTGCCACTTAAACGCAAAGCCTGCTCTAGTCGCATGGTGTCCTGTTACAGAACCACCTGCCGCATATTCTGTATCATCATAGACAACAACCAAACCATCCACTGGATATGGATTGATTGCGTCAGTAACCTTCTTTGTCCATTTCTCGATTTCTTTGTTGATATTTGCAAGAGTTGGATGTTCAACGCATACACGCTCTACAACTTGGAAGCCTAACTTCTCCATATAGTCCATACGCTTGCCCCAAGAAGTAATTTCTTCTTCTGTATATACAAGCGTAAATGGAATCCAATGAATCTGACGTTTCTTCACTTCTTCAATATCTTTTAGGGTTAATGAACCTGACGCAAGATTTCTTGGATTTGCGTAATCTTCACCAGACTCCATCACAAATTGATTAAAGTCTTCGTATGAAATCACCGCTTCCCCACGAATCACAAGATGTCCCTTTGCAGAGATTGTCTGTGGAATTCCATGGATTGCCGAGGACAAATGGGTAATGTTTGTACCAATATGTCCATCCCCACGGGTAACAACTTTACTTAACTTTCCATTATCATATGTCACAACAAGCGTTAAACCATCTAACTTCCAGGAAATCCAAATTGGTTTTCCTTCTGCCCACTTTTCGACTTCTTCTGGCTTCTTTGTTTTTGCAAGCGATAAGGCCAGGAATTCGTGAGCTTCCTTTTGACCTGCGGTATGATCGCTAGAGACTTTCATTGTTGGCGAGTCTTCTAAAACAACACCTGTTTCTTCTTCCATTTTTTTCAGACGATCAAATAAAGCATCCCATTCATAGTCAGTCATCTGTTCTGCCTTACCGTCATAATAGGCATCAGCAGCTTGATTTAACTGTGCGACCATCTGTCGCATAAGTTCTAATTTATCTTCGCTCATGTTAACTCCTTAAATCTGTTTTCTTTTTGATACTTGGATGTCCTGCAGCAACCTTCTTCACACCAAATGGATATGGGAATGCGATTTCCGCAATCTCATTTTTGATGCTGATGACTAAGCCTTCACCAAACTTTGCATGAATGACTTTATCACCCTTCTTTAGTCCTGAAGGCTTTGCCTTGGACATCCGTTGTGTAAAGGATGAAGGACTATTATCAAATAATCTTTCTGATAAACGCGCTTCTCTTTGTGTATTACCTGCATGCACACTTGAACCTAAATGTTCAATGTATTCCGCATCGATTTCTTCGATAAAGCGTGAGGTTGTTCGTACACGCTGTAAAATCATAGAGAATCCACCTGCTTCGGTTAGATAGAGTTTATTTCTAGCTCTTGTAAAGGCAACATACGCTAGACGTCTTTCTTCTTCCACACCACGATGACTTTCATTCACCGCACGCTCATTTGGGAAGATTCCCTCATTCATATCGGAGATAAATACCGTATCAAATTCCAAACCCTTGGCCGCATGGACTGTCATTAACTGTACAAAATCACTTGCTAATGTCTCTTCGCGATCGCCATAGAGAGATACTAGCTGTAAGTATTCATCAAGTGTACTTTCAGGATAGGTCTCAGAGAATTCTTTTACATCATCAATTAATTCTTTTAGGTTTTCAATGCGATCTTGTTCCTTGGCTTCTTCTAGCATCGCACGATAACCACTTTCTTCAATAATCTTTTCAAATAGTTTGAAGATTTCAACCTCACCACTATTTGCACGCTTACGCCATGATTCAACCATGTTCACAAAATTCTCCATTGTTGTTAACATCTTGCCACTAAATAGAGAACTATCTTTTAATACTTCGTACATAGAAGTATTTCTTGCTCGTGCAGTCTCTACAATCAAGTCCATCGTCTTGTTTCCTATTCCACGCTTTGGACGATTGAGAATACGTTGTAACGCAAGATCATCTGCTGTGGTTACCATACGTAAGTAACATAGCGCATCTTTAACTTCCTGGCGTTCATAGAAGCGTGTACCACCATAGATGATGTACGGAATTCTTTCATCGAGTAACGCTTTTTCTAAGGAACGAGACAAGTAGTTAGAACGATATAAAATCGCAATGTCATGATAACTCTTACCTTCGCGGTGTAAACTTGAAATCTTACTCGCAATCCAAGCTGCTTGATATTCATCACTCGCTGCAGAATAATGTGTAATCTTTTCATCGCTATGGCGATTGGTAAATAGTTCTTTATCCACACGATATTTATTATTTTTAATGACGGAATTTGCGCCATTGAGGATTGCTTCAACAGAGCGATAGTTCTCATTTAGGATAATTGTCTTAGCCTGTGGATAATCCTTGGCAAAGTTCATGATGATATTTACATCTGCTCCACGCCATGTATAGATTGTCTGGTCTGGATCACCTACAACCAGTAGGCTATTGATTGGACCCGTTAATTGGTTGATTAATTCGTATTGTTTCTTATCGATATCCTGAAACTCATCGACGAGGATGTAGTTGAAATGCCTTTGCCACTTTTCTAGGATTTCTGGGAATTTAGCAAACATGCGTACAGTCCATAAGATCAAATCATCAAAATCTAATGCATATAAATCTCTTTGACGCTTGTCATAAAACGTATATACTTCTGCTTTTACTTTATCCGCATGATAATCACCAGCTAAAACAAGTGCTCTTTCTGGTGTAATATCTGCCGTTTTATTATTCGTAATGTAGTCCAACATAGAGCTATAGGAATAGGTTGTCGCATCAATGCCCTGTAGTTTATAGGCTTCCTTGAGTACAGACTTTTGATCTTCTGTATCCATGATAGTAAAGTTGCGTGGATATCCCATCGCAATAATATCTTCACGTAGAATACGTACACACAGAGAGTGGATTGTACTTACCCATGGTGCACTTGTCTGACTAGCGAGCATGTTGCGAACACGCTCTTTCATTTCATTGGCTGCTTTATTGGTAAATGTAATTGCCAAAATCTTTGTTGGCCATACATCTTCATCTTCAATTAAATGCACAATGCGCATCGTTAAAACTCTAGTCTTACCAGAACCTGCACCCGCAATAATTCTTAGGTACTTTTCTTTGGATAAGACTGCATCTTTTTGGTTTTCATTTAAACTATTTATATCAATCATCGCTACACACTCCACATTCTGCATTACTTCATCATTTCGTTTTCGGCAAATCATTTCCGATAGGTTTTATTATACCATTGACTACCGTCTATGAGGGGCTGTAGCACAATGTAAATATATTATTTTCTTTTCTGAAACTCCTAAGGAAAGCGTGCAGTTCATGGTATAATGAGCAAAGAGGTAACCCCATGTCAAGAATAGCAAATCAATGGAAAGATTATACCTGCTTTGATGCAGGAAATGGCGAGAAATTGGAACAGTGGAAAGGTATCGTTTTAAGACGTCCTGACCCACAGGCAATCTGGCCAGCAAATCAGAATACAAAGCTATGGCAAGATACAGATGCCATCTACCACCGCTCTGATAAGGGTGGCGGTCATTGGGAATATCGTAAGAAGCTTCCAGAGTCATGGACAATCAATTATAAAGATTTGACATTTAAGGTGTCCCCAACTGGTTTTAAGCATACTGGCTTATTCCCTGAACAAGCAGTGAACTGGGATTGGATGTCTGATTTGATTAAGAAATATCCAAATGAAGAGATTCGTGTCCTCAATCTTTTTGCCTATACTGGCGGTGCCACAATGGCATGCGCGAAAGCTGGGGCTGCAGAAGTGGTACACGTAGATGCATCTAAGGGTATGGTGCAATGGGCAAAAGAAAATCGAGACTTATGCGGTCTTCAAAATAATAAGATTCGTTTCATCGTTGATGATTGCTTGAAGTTCGTTGAACGCGAAAAACGTCGTGGACATACTTATCACGGAATCTTAATGGATCCACCTTCCTATGGAAGAGGTCCAAATGGGGAAATGTGGAAGTTTGAAAAAGAAGTAACGAGACTCATTCAAGCTTGTGTAGAGATTCTTGATGAAAATTCCCTATTCTTCTTAATTAACAGTTATACAACTGGTTTCTCTTCCATTGTTCTATATAATACACTTCGTACAATGATCTTGCCTAATCATCCAAATGGTATTGTGGAGACGGGTGAAATTGCTCTTCCTATCGCAAATCGCGACTTATTACTACCATGCGGTATCTATGGCAGCTGGCAGAGAAAATGATCAACGTACTCTACGAAGATAACCACGTCTTGTGCGTGGAGAAACCCATCAATATCCCTGTTATGGAAGACGATTCTCACGACATGGATCTACTAACCATGTGTAAAGAATATCTCAAAGAGAAATACCAAAAACCAGGCAACGTATATTGTGGCATTGTACATCGTTTAGATAGACCTGTTGGTGGTGTGATGGTATTTGCGAAAACCTCCAAAGCAGCTTCTCGTTTATCCGAAGCTGTTCGAACACATCAACTAAAAAAGGAATACATCGCAATTCTCGATGGTATTTCTATAAAAAAGGCTGATACGTTAGAAGATTATCTATCCAAGGATACTCGTACCAATACCGTCAGTGTAACTGACGCAAAGCATGGTAAGAAATGTCATCTATCCTACGAAGTCATTGGGCAAAAAAGCAAACAGTCCCTTGTACATATTGTACTTGGTACAGGTCGATCACATCAGATTCGTGTTCAATTCGCCAGTCGAAAATTACCATTAATTCATGATCAACGTTATAACCCACATACAACAAAAGGTCCGATTGGATTGTATGCATTTCGCTTAACATTCCCACATCCAACCTTAAAAACCCCTATCGTAGTACAAGCAACCCCTTCTCAATCAATATGGAAAGAATTTGAGGTGAACTATGACAAACTATAATAAAAATCCCCAAAGAGTATCGCACAGTAGCGGTACAATCAATCCACCAAGAAAGCGCAGAAAACCAAGACGTCATATTCGTCCTGAAATTCTAATCGGTCTTGTGATTATACTTTGTATTCTGGTAACTGCTCTGGTATTACCAAACCTGATTACCAATTCAAAGTTAAAGGGACTTGGTTATACAAATACCCAAATCAAGGAAATTAAACGCGAAAAACTGACAAAAGAAATCTTGGATAATAAATACTACTCCGTTTCACTTGCGAATGCGCTAGATAAAAAATCAGTCAATGCAGATTACCTTGGACTCTACACATCCGTAAAAGACAATCGTGCATTAACCGCAGAAGATTTCTTACTAGCAAGTCGACTTGCGGATAAGGGATATGAACAAGCACAGATTCTCAATCTCTTTAAAAATCTAGAGTATTGGGAAATCACACCGCTACTTGTATTCGATTATCAATGGGATGAGAAAGTATACATCGATGATTGTGTTCTCCATCGCGACACGAACTCCAAAGATTCCTTCACTTTATCCAACAAGTTCATTGTGCCAAACACAGAGAATATCGTGTCCGATCCTTCTTCTATCACAGTACTTGTGAATCAGAAAAATAATCTACCAGCAGAATACGTACCAGAAGATTTAGAGACTATTGATCTTCAATACGCTTCCCAAGGCGTACAGTTACGTGCAGAAGCCGCTAAAAACTTCGAAGCACTCTCTGCCGCAAGCATTCAGAACAAAGTCCCATTCTTCGCGTCAACAGGATATGTATCCTATCAGGCATTAAAGGATATCTACAGTTCCTATAACGCAGATGTCGCAAACTTATATGCGGATATCCCTGGACAATCCGAACAACAAACTGGTTTTTCTGCAGATGTAAGTCCTACATATGAAGGTGGTGCCTTCTCACAGACAAATACCTATCAATGGCTTAAAGAGCACGCAGCTGAATATGGATTTATCTTGCGTTATCCAGTTTCAAAGGCAGCCATTACTGGTAATAAGTCTGAAACAAATCAGCTTCGTTACCTCGGTAAATCATTAGCCAAGGCCATCGTTGCCTCTAATCTTACTTACGATGAGTATTACTCCTTGTATATCGCAAGTTGGTCTGATGAGAAAAACATGCCAAAAGAAAATGTATTAAGTGCTACAAATTATCAAAAATACCTAAATGAAAAGTCCGATGATTAGTCGGACTTTTTTA
>OHAF01001614.1_pt1 | contig 19766 bp, 9 predicted proteins | sample 1577041 | NCBI WGS metagenome assembly OHAF01 (sample SAMEA3541495, study PRJEB24748) | human gut metagenome | biome: human gut; feature: human-associated habitat; material: faeces | place: China | collected 2012
TGATGACACGCGCCATCGAGCGTGCGCAGAAGAAGGTCGAGGAGAACAACTTCGGCATCCGCAAGCGACTGCTGGAATACGACGACGTGATGAACTCGCAGCGCGAGGTGATCTACACCCGCCGCCGCCACGCACTCTACGGCGAGCGCATCGAGATCGACCTGAACAACATCATGTACGACTACGCCGACAACTTCGTGGAGGAGAACCGCGGCATCGAATTCGAGGATTTCCGCATGGAGCTGATCCGCGAGGTGGCCGTAGAGCCGCAGATCGACGAGGCGACGTACAAGGATGCGAAACCCGGCGAACTGGTCGAGGCGATCGTCAAGGCCCTCAAGGAGGCCTACGCACGCCGCGCGAAGGCCGTGGCCGACACGGTGCGTCCGGTCATGGAGCGCATCTACGAGGACCGCAAGGACCAGCTGGATTCGAACATCTACTTCCCGCTGACGGACGGACACCTGGGCTACAACGTGCCGGTCAACCTGCGGAAATGCCAGAGTTCGGACGGCGCGGAGATTTACAAGGTATTCTCGAATGTGGTGATGTTCACCACCATCGACGACGCATGGCGCGAACACCTGCGCGAGATGGACGACCTGCGCCAGAGCGTGCAGAACGCCACCTACGAGCAGAAAGACCCGCTGCTGATCTACAAGTTCGAGTCCTTCGGACTGTTCTCGAAAATGATCATCAAGGTCAACCGCGACGTGCTGGCCATCCTGAACAAGGCCTATATTCCCGTGCGCGACCAGAACGCCGAAGCGGTGCAGCGCCAGCAGCAGGAGCGCGCCAAGGTCGACGTCAACAAGTTGCAGGCTTCGCGCATGCAGGCCGCGGCCCAGGCCGGACAGGAGGAGCGGCAGAAGCCGATGCCCCTGCACGCCGAAAAGAAGGCCGGACGCAACGATCCGTGTCCCTGCGGATCGGGCAAGAAGTATAAGAACTGTCACGGTAAAGGCCTGTAAGCCTTTACCCTGACAGTTCCGATTCATAATTTAGAACCAGAATTCAAAATTATGGGTTACCTGGAGGAGAAGCAACGCCAGCTGGACATGCGCTACCTGCGCATGGCGAGTATCTGGGCCGAAAATTCATACTGCGTACGCCGCAAGGTCGGGGCGCTGATCGTCAAGGACAAGATGATCATTTCGGACGGCTACAACGGCACGCCGTCGGGTTTCGAGAACGTCTGCGAGGACGACGAGGGCCACACCAAACCCTATGTGCTCCACGCCGAGGCCAACGCCATCACCAAGGTCGCCAAATCGGCCAACAACTGCGACGGATCGACGCTCTACATCACCGCCGCACCCTGCATCGAATGTTCGAAACTGATCATTCAGGCGGGGATCAGGCGGGTGGTTTACGCGGAGGATTACCGTTCGGAAGAGGGGCTGAACCTGTTGCGCCGCGTGGGAATCGAGTGCGTACAGTACGAGTTGAACGAAAAATGACGGTCCGATGAAAAAGGTCCTTTTCCTGCTCGCAGCGCTGGCGTACGCCGGACTCGGTTCGGCGCAGAGCATCGAGGCCGACACCCTGCCGGCGCTGCCGCCCCATGTCTACTGCGAGATCACGGCCCACCACCTGCCCACGCACCGCAACAACGGCGTGCTGTTCGATTTCGGGCAGAAGACCGAAGTCCTGAAATACAACTACCTGACAGACGCCGCAGGCAACAGACTGCTCTTCAATTCGGGGATAGAGGCGCTCAACTACATGGTGTGCCGCGGATGGGAACTCGTGCAGGCCTACACCTCGGGCGAGGAAAACAGCCTCACCCACTACCTGCTGCGCATCGCCCCGGCCCGGCTGACCGCGGAACAGCGCACAGCGCTGCTCACCCCGCTCCAAGGGGAGAATCCGAAACCCGGAAAAAACCGATAAAACAAAGCCAAACGCACCAAATTCCGGTACAAAAAAAAGTGAAAACGCCCCCTCTAATAAAAGGAGCGTTTTACGCTAAAAATTATTTTATACAATTCATCTATTCGCTATCGTCTGTATTTGCATCTTCATTTGTCTTTTCCACATAAAGTTCAGCATTCTTCCCATTGGCATAAGCACCATATGCACGAATTCCTATATAATATGTTTTACCGGCTTCACACGAATAAATGATCCTGAAATTTTCATTTGTACTACTATCATCATTGTTTGCAAGCAATTCATAATCTGCTCCCAGAAGCTGTCCATATGTATCATATGACGACTCCGAATAAAAAGCATATGTTCCACTTTCTTCCGGAACAAATTTATAATAATTATAAATTTGAGAGTTTCCGGCCTTTAAAGACACTTGAACCGCTTGATCCAAAGTGATTGTTCCACTCAGCATATTACTCTTTTTTAAATTCTCTGCTTTTACGGTAACTTTACTATCCACAATCTGAAATGATATGCTCTGGCTGATTACTTCCATTCCGTTAACAGCTTTTCCTATGAGATAATAAGTTCCCTTCGGTAAATACAGCAAAGATCCTCTTCCGATCTGCGAACCACCCTCTTCATCATACCAGAAAACACCTGATAAATCGTCTGCTGATGTAATTTCAACCGGATAGATATTTTTCAAAACAAATGTTTTTTCCTCTGCCTTTGTAATAATGCAGTTTTCTTCTAATACCTCACTGGCACTTTCTCCTGACATTTCTACAGAATAAGTTCCCTCAATTACATCTGCATACCATTGCTCCTTTGATGAATCATATTCTGCATAAAATTTGGTTCGATAATTATTTGGTTCTTTTCCATATAACATCATAGAACGCGCCTGTTTATATGTCCCTCCGGCGGAATCTAAAACATTACATATAATCCGGAACGTATTTTTTACATGAATCTGCCATTTAACAACAACTGTCTTCGCCGTATCTTTTGCATCTGTCACTTTTACATACACGGTTTTATCACCTGGCGTACTATTGTGAAATCCAATTCTAGCAGCCTCATCGGTATCATCTGAATAATAATCCTCATCAATGTATGCACCAGGATCCGAGTTGTCTGCAATTTCAAATGTATAACTTCCGCTTCCTCCCGCAACTTCAATCGGGTTTGATTCCTGATATACATTTCCTTTTGTATATAAAAGATAAGAATCCTCCATACTTGCCACAAGTGTATTATTGTCTCCGATTATCCATGTTGTTTTATATGTATACTGGCATCCCAGCTCATCCTCATATTGAATCTGATATGAATATATGCCTGCCTTCGTTGGCTGTCCTGAGAAATTAAGACAGTATCCATCGTCTTCACTTTTCTCATAATGATAAGTAATACCATCCGGAACCTGAACCGATTTTACATTGATGTATCCTGCTGTTTCCGTTTCAAGATAACAATACTCAGACACCTTATCTCCCACTTCATATGTATAGATGGTTTCCGGTATATAACTGCCTGAACTTATCCCCGTATAAACCGCTTCTTTTGACAATTCTCCTGTCATTGTCATAACAGAAATCTTTACAGTAAAGCCTTTTCTAATATAATCTTCATTATCAATGGTCAGCGTATACACTTTCTGGTCAGATGTAGAACTCTTAGTAACCGCACATTTACGATTATATTTTCCGGAAGAATATTCTTTCATCATAACCGTAAATGCAGAAGCCGGAAGCTGTTGAGATTCACTTAATACAACTTCTACCATCGTTGAATTCAAAATCCGAAACGATGTAATCGACATGCTTTTCGTTTGATCCTGCAAATTCTGGTTTGGTGTATTGTTTGATGGATTACTCGGTTTCGTATTCTGCACCGTATTCTTCTTTGACGCCTTTGCTTTAACCGTAACCCTGCATTTTAATTTAGTCTTAGCAACCTTTGCCGTAATAACTGCCGTTCCTTTTTTCTTTGCTTTTACCCTGCCTTTTTTTGAAACGCTTGCAACACTTTTTTTACCGGAAGACCATTTCACTTTTTTCTTTGTGTTCTTCACTTTCAGTGTCTTACTTTCGCCCACACTCATTGTAAGTTTCTTTTTACTTAGTACCGGCTTTTTCGCTTTTGCATATCCCTGATTTGGCATAATCAAAGAAATCGCCGCAAGCAGTGCCGCCGATGTGCACAAAATTCTTTTTTTCTGCATACTGCATTCCTCCTATTATTTTTTGCTTGAATTTTCCATACAAGCTTAGAGATTCCGGGAAATTTTAAACTACCTTTTTTTCATTACCTCTTCTTCATTACCCCTCTTGCTCCGCTTTCTTTTCTGCATTCAATACAACGGTGCTGTTTCCATTTACAGTAAAGTTTCCGGATACTTTGTAATCTCCCAAAGAATTCAAAAGACGATACTCTTTAAATGTTCCTTCGGTGCTTTCCTCAACTTTTCCATAAGCGGTAATGTCATTATCACTGGAATCATAATCATATGTTACTACTTCATAACTTCCAGCCGGCAGATATACAAACATGGAATGATCCGCATCATAACTGTCATCATAATCAGAGACGCGGTATGTTACTCCATAGGAACTAATCACATTCAGATGCGATACAGAATATCCGGCTGCTCCGGCAATATTCGTTGCAATATTTACCTTGTATACCGGAAGTTTAAAGTTTTTCACTGCATTTGCATAGAACATATTTCCAACCGAATAATCATAGGCATTACCACCGTAATATCTATCTCCGGTATAGGTATAATAGTCACCCGGCAATGTTCTGGCTACATATGTTCCGTCTTTTTCTGTCCTTACATAGAATGAACCATATCTTCCATACTCATCTGCTTTAGTAAAACCGGTCACATAACCGTATTTAACAGGCTGACCTGCCGCATCTACAACCTTACCAGATATGGTAACACCGGCAACAAAATTAAAGGTAACCGCATCACTTGCTTTCAATGATTCATTATTGTCATCCTTCACCATTACATCAAATCTGTAGGTTCCCGGATTAATTGCAACCAGATTGTAGTCTTTGTCATAACGCAGTTCAGACAAGCTTTTTCCGTTATATGTCACGTCATATGAGTAGTCTCCGCTTCCTCCGGCTACATGTACTTTTGCGCGGATATCCGAAGAATAAATATTAAAACCACTTTCTTCATTTTGAATTGTTTTTGGGTCATTCGGACGATATGCCAATTCCGTTGAAACAGGCTCCGTTACAGTAACAATCTGAGTATCAGAACCTACAACAAAGATAATTTTCTTTGTAAATACGGTTCCCTTTTCATCATATCCACTCAAAACAGCCGTCGTTCCACGCTCGATATTAGCAAATTTACCTCGTACTAAAACCTTTGTCTTATCCTCACTAAAATATGCTTTCAAGCCTGATGGAAGTCCTGTCAGAGAAGTATACGTAATCGCCCCTACGGCATTGGAATTGCCAATTTCAAAATTGTCGCTGTAGCGGTCTTTTCTGTCTTTATTGAATTCGACATAATAAACCTCTGTATTTCCTGCATCTCCATATCCTGAAATATTGTCAATATAGATTTCAACCGATTTATTCGTTGCCAGAGCAGAAATTGTCACTTTCAAATAATCTGTCGCATATACCTGCTCTTTTAATGTAATATCATAAATCTTCTGATCATTTGTTGTCACGCTTTCCACATGCTTGGTTAAATATTTCGTAGATGAAACACCGGAACGGGTCTGAACCTGAAAATCAGCTGCGGATAATGCTTTTTTCCCAGTCAGAATAACACGAATCACATTTTTTCTCACTGCTGAAACACTCGCAATTCCAGCACCGACTTTAACGGTAACACTAGCCTTTTTCTTACTTCCGTCAACCGCCGATGCCGTAATTTTTGCAGAACCTTCCCGAAGTCCTTTAACAACGCCTTTTGATGTCACAGCAGCCACTTTTTTGTTGGAACTTGTCCAAACAACTTTCTTGTAAACATTTTTCTTAGGTGTTACTTTTGCTGTCAGTTTTTTTGTTCCGCCCGCCGACAAAACAAAATTCTTGCTGTTAATTTTTACCTTTTTAACAGCCGCTTTTTTTACATAAACTTTTAATACGGTTTTCTTTTTCTTGTTCTTCTTTGATGTAATCGTGATTTTTGTTTTTCCCGCTTTTACACCCTTTACAACACCTTTTGCTGATACCGTAGCAATCTTTTTGTTTGCCGATTTATAAGTGACTTTTTTATTTGCTTTCTTATTCGGTTTTACCTTTACGGTCGTTGTAATTTTAACTTTTTTACCTTTTGCCACATATACTTTTTTTCCTGATGGTGCGGATGCTGTCACTTTCTTTACACTGGCTTTTTTCGCCTGAGCATCACTTGCGTTACATACAACTGCTGTTGAAAGTGCTGCAGCAAAACTTAACGCGCCAATAAATGCTTTTGTTAATCTTCTATTCATTTAATATCCTCCCTAATAAAATTTCATTTCCCGGAATCTCTAAACTTGTATTTTCCCTTGTTACCGCTTTCTGTTACTCCTCCCTCCGTGGCATAATTACAAGATTATGATAATTATAACATCGTTTTGATAGATAGGCAAATGTTTCTCAACTCCTACCATGGAAGACGTCCATCAAATTTATCATGTTCTTTCTTTTTGACCGGTTTTGTCGTTGGTTTCGGAGTCGTTTTTACTACAATCTTACGCTTTGGACCTTTTCCTATCGTAAGCACCTGCGTATAACTTTGATCGCAAAACAAGACTTTTTTACTATGTATTTTTTGCGAAACCACCTTGCCTTTATTTTTTTTAGAACTTATTTTCCATCGAACTTTTATTTTTAAGTTTGCACTAAGGGTATGCAGTTTTTTTATTGCTTTGCTCTGTTTTAAACCTATGACATTACACATTCTGTATGTCTGCCTTGTTGGTATAGGGCTTGGTGCATAAGTTTTATTAACCGGTTTGGTGGTGGTTATTACACGAGCGGATGGTGAATTTTCAGTTGTTGTATCCTCTTTCTCAAAAGAACTGCATTGCGCTATCGCAGTAGCGGCACATGCTGCAAGCAGACAGACGATGCCACCATACTTAACCCATTTACCAGTAGATTTCCCATTCGAATACAATGCCGCACACAATTCATCCATAGAAGAATATCTTTTTTTTGCATCTACCGCCATCCCCCTCATAATCACCTGTTCTTTATAGCGCTTCAAACCAATATCCTTAAAACGCCAAAGCGGTACAACCTGGTCACGAATCAATCTCTTCACCGACTCATCCGGTCTTATACCAGTAAGCATAAAATACATTGTTGCACAAGCCCCATAAACATCGGTATAGGCACCCTTGTGAGATTTCTCTACATACTGTTCCTCTGCCGAATAACCTCGCTTAAAAAAGACTGTCATGGTCTTATTATCTTGTGTTTCCGAAAATCTGGCTGCGCCAAAATCAATCAACACACCTTTGTTGTCCGTTGTTAATACAATATTATCCGGTGAAATGTCTCTATGTAGCAATCCTTCTTTATGGATTTCCCCTACCGAGTAAAGAATCGGTTTCATAATCGCTAACACATGCTCCGGCTCCATCGGTCCCTGACTCTCCACAAACTGTTTCACATTTTGACCTTTAATCCGCTCCATCACCATATAAGCCGTTTGATTTTCATAGAAAAAATCTTTTACCATAACTATGCTGTCCAGAGAGTCAAAACGAGCCAATATCCTTGCTTCATTTATAAATTTTTCCAATCCGATAGAAAATAACTCACCAGAGCGACCTTTGTAGACGACGACTTTTTTCTCACCACTCATTCTCATTGCAAAACGACGCGGGAAAAACTCCTTAATAGACACCTGCTGTTGAAGCACCTTATCATATCCCAAATAGACAATTCCCATGCCGCCCTCATCAATCACATCTAAAATTTCATATTTTTTATTTAGGACTGTACCTTTTTTTAGCCAATAGCCTTCATATTCACTCATCATCACCATTCTCCGCATCCAAATATTGTTCCAAAACATCTGCTAAAGAATACATTTCATCCTTTTGAAAACATCCACATAACACCCCATCCAATTCATATTTTTCTTCTTCTACAGGGGCCATCTTGCAAGCATTTAAAATATGATTTGCAAAATCGACAAACTCTTTTTTTGCCTTTTTTGCATCATAATTTTCACTCTCCATACGTCTTGCATAACGTTTTTGCGATAAACATAATATAAGCGGCAGAATATCCTGTCTTGTTATCAATGAACATCTTCGTTGTTGTTCTTTTATCAATTTATCCCGATTCTCAAGATTAGGAGTTACGATTAATTTCATTAACTTTTCCTTTTGTACACCAACATTAAGCAAATCGGATAAATACTTATCATCCATAAGTCGCACTTCACTGCGAACCCGTCTTTTGTTATCCAATTTCATTCGCTGTTTCAAATCCGTATACATCTCCGCTAAAAGTTCTGTATTTGAATTTAATGAAATATTTGAAATTTCTACCAACTCAAAAATCGTCTCTTTTATTTGTTTTGAAAGGTTATCATTTTTTTTACAATACTTGCTATTTAAATACCGCGGAATCGTTTTCTTTCGATTTTCAGGATTCATATGCCACTTTTCTTCCCAAAATTCAAAAGAAGTTTCCGCAAGTAAGGTTTCTAAATAATCCTTGGCATCCATTTTTATTTCTGAAATAATTTCTTCCTTAATTGTTCTAAAATAATCCAAAACAGTTTTACTATATCCTTTAAAATCTTCGCTTTTCTCTAACATCCACTGCAAAAAATCATCCGCATCCAATTCACAGTTTTTACCGTATTCTTCCCAAATATCATTCGTACAATTATGTTGTCTGATGGAAAGATCGCCTGGCAGAGACTTTTCAAAACAATCTATCATCTTTATGCAATCATCATATGTCATCTGGTGATAGAATCCATACAAAAAAATCATCTCACGATAATCATTGATCTGAAAATCAGGTTCGCGCATTACATAAACAAACAACTCTTCCATTTCTTTAACGGAAAGCCGCAAATCAAAACCAATTTTAAATAATCCTTCACGATTCGGTCTCTTAATTCCACCTATTCCAAACCACTTTTTTATCGTTTGCGTTGCCGCAATTCGTTTTCCATCTTTTGTTGTTAATTTTAAAAATTTTCGATATGCCTGATAACATTCATCATCTGAAAAATGTTTTTTTTCACTATTTAGCATTTTTTTCATCAAGAAATCATCAAGCCGATTACATCTTTTTGTTTGCATCATATTAATTCACCTTTTATAATTTAATTTTATAAGCCTTGGACCATGGACTTTTTTTATTGTTCCCTGAATAAGTTCTTGTTTTTATGTAGACAATATGCCCTGAACTTGTATAAAGGAAACGATACCGTCCTTTATTCTTCCTAATCATCCTCTTCTTAAATTTCAGTTTTTTATATTTTTTTTGCTCACCCATATAAATATCTGCATACTTTCCTTCATACTTCAAAAACTTGATTTCCAAATAACGTTTTCCCATTTTCGTCTGCTTTTTTTTCACAACAATTTGTGGTTGATTATAAGCATATGTTTTTGCCTCAACTATTTTGGCATACTTCTTTTTGCCCTTCCCCTGAACAAAAACCGGAATAACTTTATAATAATATGTATTTTTTTTCTTTACAAAACGATCCAGATATGTATGTTTTTCTCCTAAAACACTTCCAACTTTTTGATATGTTCCTTTCAAACTACTGCTTCGGAACACCTCATACTTCACAGCACCGGTAAAAGATTTCCATACCAATTTTATCTTATTGCTGCTAGTACAACTTGCCTTCACTCTATCTACTTTGCTTTTTTCAAATGAAAACGAGGGTACTTGTGTCGGTGTCTGCACCAGTGTCTGCGTTGGTGCTTGTGTCGGTGTCTGCACCGGTGTCGGCGTTGGTACTTGCGTCGGTGTCTGTGTCGGCGTCTGTGTTGGTGTCTGCGTCGGCGTCTGTGTCGGTGCTTGTGTTGGTGCTTGTGTTGGCATCTGCGTTTCTTCAGCGTTGTTCCCATCCGGAAAATACTCCCGTTGATCCACTTTTTCCTCCCATTCAAGAATCCGGTACGAATATGCCGACAATATATCTCTATTTATCCATGAGCAAATGATATTTTGCGTATCTCCCGGCTTTAATTCATGGAACCATTCACCATACTCCTTTCCAAGCAAATTTCCATCTTTATCGTAAAAAGCAATCAATGGTTTTGTTGGACGCTGAGAACGATTTGATTCATTTTTCATTCGAATCACCGTCGACAATTGACCATTTATTAAATCTGTTTTTACATCGTCAAATGACCACCATCTGCTATGATCCGAAAAACTTTTATACATATCCGGTGAATTGTTTGATAAACCAGAAGCATCTGAACCTGAAAACCAATTATATTTTTTTATAAATTCTTTTTTCTCTGGCAAAGGCTCTGTTATTGGAAAAGGATTTGTATCCTGCCAAATTTCATCACTAAAATAAGTATTTTTATCTTCCGGATTTTTACTTGCCCAATTTGTCGCACACCAATCATACGCATATAGTGCATGATCCAATGTTGCCGATGCTACAAGTTCTACTGTCTGCCCTGATTTTGTTGATTGCAGAACACCTCCATAAGTAATGATTTCTTTTCCCTCTTTATTGACAAAATACAAATCAAATACAACCATTGGTAATTCCTTGTTTGTAACATTTGTAACTTTCGCAGTAATATTAATTTGTTTGTTTCGATACAAAACCACCATGTCTTCAAATTTGAATCCTCCCATGATTCTGGAACGAGTTATGTTGGGCGAGCAATTCATCCATGTATCCTCTGCGATTTTCTCCACCCAGTCTACACGTCTTTGGTAAGCATAATATGTTGACGGTAAATCTTTTGTTTTATCACTTTCTTCTCCCTTTTCTGATATGTAATTCACAAACCAGCTCTTTGCAAATATGGCAGCATCTTCATCATAAAAACTTGTCGTCCAATTCATCGCCATGTTAGTAGAAATCCATGATTCACCGCTTAATAATTCCCCTATTTCAGCAATAAAACAGTTGTATATGTAATCATTATACCCATTCGATACCCCTATTGAAATTTTTAAATTTTCATAATCCTTTTTTGAATGATTAACAACCTTAACCTTCATCCTGGTCACACCATTTACTCGCTGCAGAGTCATGGGGGTTATTTCTATCTCATCATAAGATTTCATCTGATACATTTCCAAACTGCGATTTACTAATTTCTCTCCATCCCAATCTACCCAATCACAAAGATATTTCCAATCATTTTCAAAATTGTCATCCGATGCCTTCACAGGCTGTGAGAGCATAAGTGCAGAAATAACCGATAAAATCAGGATTATTGATAGTTGTTTCTTTTTTTTAATACTCATGGCACACCTCTTTACTACGTTATTTGAATCGCTTTGTGATTTTTACTCCTCTTAGATTCATTATTCGCTTTTTATTTGCAATTTTTTTGCACTCATTCTTTATGATATTATATACATTAGTTTTAATTTTTGTCAATTTACCGACTGTATATTTCACCACTAATATTCTCCTGAGTAGCATATTCCATATTAATAAGCATAACACAACACCCGATAAAATTTTTTCCTAATTTTTAACGTAAGAAGAGACGCCACTCTTACGAGCAACGCCTCAGTTGATTTTATGTAAAATAGTTTTATTAGTGGGTTAGTTTGGCTTTTCGTGAAATTCCTTTTAACCTAAGTAGCTTTTTATATGCCTTTATCTTATTTTTTGGCACTTTAATCTTTGCTTTTTTTGAAATACCATAAAATGCTTTTGACCCAATTGCGGTACTTGTTAGTTTTGTTGATTTTATTACTATCCGTTTCAAATTCTTACATTTATAAAATGCCCTTTTCCCAATTACCTTTATGTTTTCTCCAATAGAGACATATTTAAAATTGATACATTTAGAGAAAGCATATTTTGAAATTGCTACCACATCATATTTTTTCCCTTTAATGAAAATAGTTTTCGGTATAACTACTTTGGTAATAGCACTATTAATTGGTTTTTCATAAGCAACTGTATTTTTTGTTAATATCTTATATGTTGTTCCATTCAAATCCTTAAAAAAAGCATCTGACAATATAGTATTTTCATCAGAATTTGTTTTAGGCTCTAATGTATGTACCGGTACAATAGGCGTTGGTGTAGACATATTCGGCGTTTGTGTTGGTACAGCTGTTGCCGTAGGTTCTGCCGTTGCCGTAGGTTCTGCCGTTGCCGTAGGTTCTGCCGTTGCTGTCGGTTCTACCGTTGCTGTCGGTTCTACCGTTGTGGTCGTTGCCGTAGGTTCTGCCGTTTGTTTTGGTACAACTGCAGTTGCTGTTGCCGTAGGCTTCGGTATTAACATTGGAATCGTCTTCTGTGGGATCAGTACTACACCACAAATACCACAGTGCGTTCCTTCCGTCAAACCTTCCCGTTTGTCTGTTGCTTCTATTGCATTGTCAAAGACAATTTTATGTCCTGTTTTCGCCACCACTTCTTTTTCTATTTTATTGCATAAAGAACATTGTTTTATATTATAGCCATCCGTTACACAAGATGCTTTAACTGTTTCTATATTCTTCCATTGATGAGAACATTTTACAATTTTAAAGCGTTGATCCATGGTTGTAACAAGTTGGCGAATTACTATATTAGTTGTATCTAAAGAAGCATAATCAGCCAATGTCATAACCTTATTTTCTCTACTTAACGGTGAGAAATAATAACATCCACCTCCCGCTTCATACAATCGCCATTTTTGTCCGTTTACACTACTAGCCATTCCTGTACAAACATTTTGATTATCTGAATTTTTTTCATTCTCTACCTCTAGTACTTTTTCATTACACTGTGATGTAATAATATAACAACCATCACTCATTTGCTTAAACTTCCAAAACATCCCCGCATTTTTTTCATCCGCTTTGCTTATTGCATTACCACTATTCTTATCAACCGATATAATCCTTGAATCCCATTCACTTTCTATTTTAGCATAAAACTCATCTCCTAAATTCACACTTTTTCGTTCACTTAGTTTTTTATCATCCACGATAACAAAACCTTGGGCTGAAGACGCATTAAAAGTATATATCTGTATATTGGCATTATCTGCCTGATTATATCCATCCAAATCAAGGACACACGATTTGCTGCATTTTGGTCTCAGCCAATATTGTCCATATTCAGATCTATATATATACCATTTTTGTGCATCCGAAGTATTTGGCTCATAAACTTGAACATTTGTTTTAGATGCAGACTTAGCACCATATACATCCAAGCATTTTCCATTCAATTTATTACTAATTCTATATGTACCATCACTATTTTTAATAAAACGCCATCGCTGTGAACTGCTTTTTGTATCTGCCTTACTTACAACATTATCTCCCGTATCAGAAGCAGAAATTACTTTGTTGCGTGAACTTATCATTATGTAAGCTGTAAAATCATCACCCAAATCTACCGGTTCATATTCTGTAATATCCTTAGCATCGATTGAAACCGGATTGATTGGAGCAGATACTTGATTACCTTTTTTATCATAGGCATAAATATGAGTATAATATACACCTTTCTTATTTCCCAAATCTAATACGCTAACTCGACAACTTGCCTTATTCCCAGATATTTTACCATCAAACCACTTTGCATTATTACCTGTTTGCTCACGTAACCAAGATGGAAATTTGACACTGGTAACGCCCTTATTATCTGACACTGTGCAAGTAACTGTATATCCTGTAGTTGTTATATCCGATACTTGTATATTTGAAATTGTCGGCTTTTGTGTATCATTACTTATATATACATTCTTTTGTTGTAATAATGTATTTTGTCCGGAGCCTATGTTAATTCCATATACATATACTGTCTGATTTCCTGTTTTCGTGGTACTTAGCGTTGCAGAATATCCGTGATTTCCCGTTATCCCATATGCTTTGTTTACATCGGCTCTATACTGATTCGCTTGAATTGCAAATCCTTCTGCACCACTTGACCCCGCAGGACCTCCAATATACACATGAACTGCAATTGAACGGCTTGAATCATCTCCATCAAATGCCCATCCCGCCACTCGAATCTCATTCATTTTATCAACAACACTATCTAGTACTCCTACCGGATTTTTAATTGTAGCCTTTCGAGTTAAATACTGTAGACTGCAGAAACCACTTATACCATTCCAACTAACATGTGCCCAAGCTCCATCTGCTTTACTTACATAAACCGTTTGGCCTTTTGGTATTGATGCAACCGAAGAATAACCGGAACCATGACCGCTCCTCATTGTCAACGGCATACTGCTTGTAGACACATAATACTCCCCTGCATAAGATGTCGAACAATTACATCCTAAACTTACAGTATGACCTGCATATCGATATACTGACATCCCAGAATTTTCATTGTAAAATGTTGAAAACGATTTATAATAATGTTTTACTGTGTTTCTTCCATCTGTATTTGCATCAAAAATTTCAATTGTACTATTTGATTGATTTATCCCAACAACAATCAGCGAATGTGGTCCTCCACTTTTTCTTCTTTTTAGCTGTACATAATCTCCCGGTGCTGCTTTTCTCAGCAAATTACTCATGCTGTCTAAGGAACATCCTGGTGCTACTGTTCCTATAACATTAATGTCTTTAGCCGGCGAATTAAATTTATACTCTGTCCCTTTCGAATATGAGCCCACTGTTCCACTACGAGAAAACACAGAGTTGAAAACAAAGTGTGCAAAGGAATAACACTGCGCCCCATAAGAAGACGGCCAGCTGTTTTTATTCTCATACTGTGAGATCAATGAATTCAATTTACTGCTTACCTGACTTGTTGATATGGCGTAGCATACTGATTTTGTAGTACACACAACCGTTACAAATAACAATGCGATCAAGGTCACTTTAACAAATTTGTTTTTCATAATATCAGCCTCCTTATAAAATAAGAAAAAACTCTAGTTTCAAATAATTCATGTTTATTTTTTTATTTTCATACTCCTTCTATACCCGACCTTAGTCCTAAATATTTTTTTATATGGTTTTAAACTCTTTTTCGGAATCTTAATCCTAGCTCTCTTATTAATTCCTCTTATTGCCTTGATTCCAACCGATTTCAACTTTGTAGAAAGTATCACTATTTTTTTTAATTTAGTGCATTGATAAAATGCTTTCTTACCAATTGTAGTTATATTCCCGCCTATAGTTATTTTTTTCAAATACTTATATCTACACAACACTCTTGCACTTATAGCTGTTATTTTAAACAATTTACCATTAATCTTGATATAATTATCAATTTTTAACGATTTAAACTTCCTATCACTCCTTCTTTTCTTTACTTTAATCAAAATAACTTCCCCAGCACCAGCAGCATCTACTTTCGTAACTTTGTATTTCATTTTCTTTCGCGTTACGATATCACCCACTTTAATATCTGTATTCTTTTTCATTTTCTGATGCTCTTTCTTCATGGCATTGCTGGTAGATATTTGAGACGATAAAGCTTTATGTTTCACAGTCGGTGCCTCTGTAAATTCCGGTTTTACAGTTGGTTTTACAGTTGGTTCTACTGTTGGTTCTACTGTTGGTTCTACTGTCGGTTCTACTGTCGGCAATGGTGTTGGTGTGCTTGCTGCCTCCTCTTGTATTTTCTTAACAGTTACGGATATTTCTTTTTGAATATCGTTGGACTCTATTGCTCTTGCATATATATTGGCCTGTCCTACCCCTTTAGCGTAAATAACTCCATTTTTAACAGTCACAATATTTTCATCCGAAGAACGCCACTTAACATCTTTATTTGTTGCATTCTTAGGCAACACACTGATTCGCGCAACTTGATATTCACCAACATTCATATTAATTGAATTCGACTTTATCATCAAACTTTTAACGGCAATATAATCATTTGTTTTCTGTTCAACAAACTTACATACTGTATTCTCTCCGTTTTTTCGTATAGCATAAGTCGATTCATTATCTATTTTACTGGTAGTTTCAACAACATCTCCTTTTGCAACATATTCTTTGTCAAAACTGTAAACCACACATTCCCCCTCTTGGTTTGTAGACATCTGCCAATCTACCAATCCATCAGATATAGCGGTTGCCTTAATAATAAGTTCTTCATCTGTACTTTGGCATATAACCTTTGCATATTCACCACTGTATGGCTGATATACAACTGCAAATCTCCCATATTCATTTGTCGTATCACTTTCAATTCCATCGCGTAATACCTCAATTATTTTCCCGTCTTTTGTACTTATCTCAACATCTACAGGACAATTAATTACCGACTTCTTATTATACATAATTGACTTTGGTACAGAATATTTATCAGAAAATTCAAATTTTCTTGTGTTTAACTGTGATAATGTATCATTTACCACTTCCTCTTTCATATCATAGTTAAATGTTTTCACCTTTTCAAATAGAAACATTTTTATGGTGTTCATCTTTAAGTATTGTTGTTCCCCCTGATACCTTAAAGCCCAAAGCATTGTATAATCTTCAAAAAATTCCCACGCATTAGCAGCTGTTTTTGCACTCTGAAATTTTGTTTTATCCTCTTTTAGCTTAAGACTATATAGAGTTGCAAGTTCTGCATATCCTTGTGTATACGCTGCCTGTTTCACAAAATCGCCTGTGTCAACTACGATATTTGAAATGAAAGTTGCCAATTTAAGCGTTCCTACTGCCTCTAAAAACAGTTCACCACCTTCACCTATAAATTCTCTAAATACGGTCTCATCAATTTTCATTATTCCCTTTTCTAAACTAATGCAATTTGACAATATACTTTTAAGTTTATTCATATAGCCATTCTTAATTTCATTTAGCAACGAATACGCTGCCAACCGCATTTCAAATGATACATCCTTATTTTCATATATAGTAGTCAAAAAATTGCTATATGTCTTATATGTTTCCATTTCCTTTGATAAATTTAGTATTCCAAGGATATCATTCGCGGTCGCACCAGTAAAAGAAATGATATTTGAAGCATAACCAAGAGCTTCTGAAAAAAGTTCACCATCTAGATTTATCACATTCTTTTCTTTTGGTACGACATATTTTTTTATGAACTCTGCCTGAAATTCCTTCAATTTCGATTCTGAATCACAAACTAAAATTTGATTCATCAAACTTTCCATTTCTTCCGTTTCAACAATATTATTGAGTTTCAGCAGATTCTTAAAATACTTAGCAGTTTTATTTGCATTTTCAAAAACTTCAACTTTGGGAACATCATGACACATAAACTGCCTAAGCATCTCTTTATTTTTCTTTACCCCCGGATAGTCATTTTCTGAATATGTACTTACATCTGCATAATCAAACACTTCACCATTTAAAATCAATCCATCCGCATACAAAAGTCCTCTTGCACCAGTAGCCGAATCTGAATATAACCATTCCCAAAAATTAAACGCACAATATACTTCATTTGTCGTTAAATACCTATAACTATTCCGGTGTGATGTTGTATTACTTAAATATTCAATTCCTTCTTTGGCGTCCACTAAACCATTCGTTCTAAAAAAATCATTTAATTGCTTAAACTTCAACTCTGCGGAATAGCCCGAGTTCATAATCTTATCATATTGCGTATATATGTCATCGGATGTGTATTTTTTTACCTGTTCGACCATATAGTCGTCCACAACCGTATCGTCTGCTTCATACTCTTCTTCTGTTTGCCATAATAAGGCTGGAAACTCCGTCCCCATCTTCCATACATTATTAAAATCAAAGCCACCGTAATTACCTTTATCCTTCATCTGAGTGACCGACAAACCCTTTCCCGCACTATTTTTTTCAGTATACTCTGCATTTATGTAATAATTATCTGTAAAACTTGAATTTGCCGTTACTGTTATAATTCCACCTGTTTTTTTCCCGTTTATACTTCCTCCATTATATGACTTCTTTATAGTAGTAGGTCCTGCACCATAACTACCTTGATGCCGGTATGCTCCCGCAATTCCACCTGCATACCCCTCTGACAATATATTTCCAGAGTTATAGCAGTTCAATACATTTGTATTACCACCTACACATGCATATGATATACCGATAATTCCTCCAGCATAGCCATTGTCATTTGCTGAATTAATTTGAGTTTTATTAAAACACTCTGACATTTGACATATTGATTCAAATTTAGGATAAGCATATCCAATAATTCCCCCAACATACATAGCACCAGAAACATCATTTTTGTTTTCACATTTCTCTATGGTGATTTTTCCGCCGTCATCACCAACTTGTTTTCCAACAATCCCTCCCACTGAACCGGAACTATACTCTTCTCCCTTCAATTTTCCGTAATTTGCGCAATTGCTAATCTCTGTATCATTAAAATCCTGTGATGCACAGCCCACAATTCCTCCCAGTGATTTTCCACCTACAATTTCAGCATAGTTATTGCAATTTGTTATTGATATTTTATTGACATTAGTACTGCTTGATGATACTCCAGCAATACCTCCAACCTCCCCACATCCAGTTGCGTAAATTTTTCCATAAAAGTTACAATTATCTATAGTTGACGATGATCTACTTGGAGGTGCATAACTTGGATAATAACTTGACGACCATATTCGTGCATACGCTACTATGCCTCCCACATAATCTGCCTTTTCAGAACATATAAGCGATTTTTTTACCGTGACATTTTTTATTACTGCCCCCTCACATTCTCCAAAAAGTCCATTATGTTTGTTAGAATTACAATACATCCCATATATAGTATTATTTCCTCCATCATAGTCGCCATAAAAATACGGAATAGCCGACCAAACATTCAAAGTATCTTTCACATTTTCCCATTCAGAATAGTTTTTTATGTCATTCAACCAAATATCACATGTTTGCTTAAAATATTTTCCATAATAATTTTTTTTGCTATCATTTTCAGATATTGCCGCAACACCTGCAAGTTCAGCAGCCGATGATATTAAATATGGCGATTCTTTTGTTCCATCCCCTTCCCAATCGGTATCAATTGTTCCATCCCATATTTCATGTTTATTTTCTGCAGCATATGCTTTGACCAGTCTGCTTTTTATGTTAATCATATCTCCCGATGATAAAATCATTGCACATATTAATAGACTGCAAAGCATTTTCTTAATAATCATTTTTTTTCTCATAGCTATTCTCCTTCCTATTCTGTCAAGCCCAAATCTACTGATTTTACTGGCTTTGACGATTTTTATTTACCTCAAAACAAAAGCTTACAGTGATGGATATCGTAGTATCATGTACCGAATAGCTGATAAATGGGGTTAATTAATAAAACATCCTCTTTCTTTGCTTTATTAAGGCTATTTTCCCTCTGTTCAACTATGATGATGAACCTTCCGTGTCTAATGGCATCGTGTGCCAACTTCCTTCGTACCATCTACCATACACTGAGTGCCGGCCAAGCTCCTAGACGGGGGCATGCCCCACGGATAATACCGATGCCGGCTACAGCTCTTGTTTTTTGTTTGATTGTTACTGGCCTGCATTCAACTGTCTTGGTACTGATCTGCTCAGTGGACGCTACGCCGCCACAGCCTCCTGTTGGTCTTTTGTGAGTGCAGTCCGTTTTGGACTCCATCATTTACGGGTTTCTGTTCCAGAACCCTGTCCAGCCTCCGATTCTTTCCATCAGCTGCTCGACAGAGTTCTGGATTATTTTTCCTGTTCTTTGTTTCCTATGCTGCCATTGATGCCTGTAATGCCATTCGTTACGTTCTTCTTAACGCCTGCCTTCCTTTAATCCGTTTTGACATAACCTT
>OHAF01001635.1_pt1 | contig 19600 bp, 20 predicted proteins | sample 1577041 | NCBI WGS metagenome assembly OHAF01 (sample SAMEA3541495, study PRJEB24748) | human gut metagenome | biome: human gut; feature: human-associated habitat; material: faeces | place: China | collected 2012
ACCTTAGACTTTCTTCTCTGTAGAAGATAGCTTCCATTAACTCTCTTTCTTCTTTTGTTAGTGTAGCTAATGCCTTATGCAGTTCTTCAATTTGCATTTTTACTTCTACGATTTTTTCCAAGTCTATTCTTTCATCTATGATGTTATCTACAAAGTGTCCGTCATGATCTAATGCTGAAAATGGAATTACATTATGCTTCCAATCTTCTTTGATTAGATATTTTTCATGCTCTGTTATATTCCAATAGGCTTTGTAGACTTCTTCGCTTACGGCTACGGCTTTCCCTTTGACATAAAGGTAATATTCTTTCTTATCCATTGTGCGTTCCTCCTTTTTTTATTTCTCTGTTTTGGTTTTCTGAGAATAAAAAAGGAGGACTTCTACACTTTGGCGTAAAAAGTCCTCCGAAAATAACAATTAAATTAACTCTTATTGTTATTGTATTTTTTAATTGTTCAAGAAAATATTCATATAAAAACGAACCAAAAAGGCATTATCAACCATAATCTATTTACAAAATATGAATATACGCTCATTCACATTACCTCCTTAGCTATTTCTACACTTAGATGCCTCCTTATTTTTTAATCAGCAGATATAATTAAGAATTACAAATCGTTTTTTATTGCTAATCTCAATTTTTTATGAATGCTAATAGCAAAAGGAATTGTGATGATTGTTGTTATCAAATCTGAAATTGTTTGAGCATATATAACACCATTTAATCCCATAAATTTAGGCAACAATAAAATGATGGGGATAAACACAATCCCTTGTCTTAATGAATTTAGAAATACTCCCCCTAATGCCTTTCCTGTAGACAAATACAAGGTAGAGTAAGTAAACTGAAATCCAAATGATATAAACATAATTAGGTCTGCTCGTAATGCCGGCATTGCTATATTTAATACATTTTCATCAGTGCCAAATATAGATAATACACTTGGTGCAAATATATAAACTATCACAGTCCAAAATACGCAAAATACATTTGTCCATTTAATACTTGCCTTTATAGCTTCTCTCACTCTTTCATAATTCTTAGCTCCATAATTAAATCCGGCTAATGGTTGCAATCCTTTCATATATCCGAATACAACATTTGTTCCTAATGTTACAATCCTAAGAACAATCCCCATTGCAGCTATTGCTTCTTCTCCATAAAAGGACGCTGCATAAGATATTTTGCTGATAGATATTGTTTGTAGAATTTGAAGTATTAACATAGAGATACCGATCTTCAATACCTCTTTATAAATTGCAAATGTTGGTTTGAAGTTAGGTAATTTTATCTCAATTAAGTTTTTATCTCCTATAAAGTAAATGAGATACATTAGACTTGTTATCACTCTTGCTATTAGTGTCGCAATAGCTGCACCTCTCACCCCTAAATTAAGTCCGAATATGAATATCGGATCTAAAATCATATTTGATATAGAACCTACAATCATAGCCTTTAAAGAAATTTTAGCAGCTCCTTGTGCAACGGCTAAATTCCCAAGTGTTACATTTACTGTTCCCAAAATACCGCCTACTATGAATATTCCTGTATAAGACTTAGAAATTTCCATAATAGATGGAATAGCTCCCATAAATTTCAAAATGCCCTCTAAGTAACAAAACAATGCAATAGCTGTAATTATCCCTAAAATCGAACTTGATATCAGAGCAACTGTTGCTACAATACTTGCTTCTTTTTTATTATTTCCCCCAAGTAGCCTTGATATATAAGAACCTGCTCCTGCACCAAATGTTAATCCTATTCCTAAAAAGATAAGTTGAATTGGGAACGCAACTGAAACGGCAGCTACTGCCTCTTTCCCAAGTCCAGACACAAAATAGGTATCAACAACATTATATAAAGCGGCTACCAATAAACTGATAACCATAGGAATACCTAACTTAAAAAGTGCTTTATCAATATTTTCTTCTTTCAAAATTTTTATTCTACTTTCGTTCATTTAAAATTTCTCCACTTCTCAATATTTTATTTTTTGTATTTACGCAACAAAAAAAGGCATAAATACAAAATAGTATCTGCCTTTTGCTTAATAATTTATAAAACAAAAGGCTACAGACAAAACATTGCCTATAGCCCTTTACATTTTAATTATATATCGAGAAATGCGTACAAAAACAAAGCCAACCAAATGACCTAATTTTTTGTATTTCCCGATGAAATCTTAAATGCAATCTATTTGCTATACTCTGTACAATGTTTCATCGGTTTCATTTGTACAGAGTTAAGTTTGTTCTTAGGGTGATTTCTTAAGCGAATTCTCATAACAATCCCCTTTCAGCTATATAGTAGTATATTATCATCTTTTTCAAAAATCGTCAAAACAGCATACTCACATCAGAAAGTTTCGATTTTTCCCGTAAAATTATTCGCTTTATCTATCAACGAACCTCTAAATCCCATTGTAAAAGCAATGTTACTACTTCTAATTGCCAAAAGTTTATCTCCTATGTTAACACCCAAAGAATCCATTAAAGATTGAGGAAGATTTACATTTTGTTCCATTCAAAGATAGCCATCCGTACGTTCTTCCCTTATATAAAATAAGTTCTCCCTCTTTTAAACTTCTCTCTGCCAAACATTTATTTCTAACTAATATGCTATTTAATTTTGAATCGGAAAGTAATGATTCCGGCATAACACAGAATCCTCCTGTTTGCTTGCTTCCTGAAACAATATAGATATACTTTTCTTTTTCTAATTTGTACTCCTTTATTGCCATAGTCGGAAAAAATAGTTTTCCATCTTCTTTTATCTTTGACCAACCAAAAATATACTTTCCACCTTTATTCATCTGTGGCATTGTCTTCACTCTCCTTTAACGCTCTTTGTGTAATCCGAATTGCACCGACACTATGGATGCGAACAACAGGATGTGTATCATTATCTGCAAGCCGCTGTAACTTCTCTAAATATGGTTTTACATACTGAGGCTTTCTTTTCCCCATTACCCTAAACATTTCAGGTGCTTCTATCCGTACTCTCTCCCCTTTGTCTTGTATCATTTCATAAAATATATCAAGTCTTCCACAGAACAGTTCAGGAGCATTTGTTGCAATATTTTCACAAGCCCAAACGAATGCAAGTCTTACTTCATCTACATTATCTTTTCTCATTTCCATTATTTTATCTAAGTATGGAACAATTAAATGCTTATCAGTTCTTCCTATTCTTCCAAGCGCATTTACTGAACGCTCTCTTAATTTATAGCAATCATCATGTAAGTAACTTGCAATATCTGCAACATGCTTTTTTACTTCTAAAGGATGATTTAATCCCATTTCTCCAAGAAGCCATAAGACCTTTGCTTTCACATCATCAGAATGATTTTCATTTAATTTAGCAGCAACTTCATTAATAACCACATTCCAATTTCCCTGATTTTTCGTTATCTCTCTTAATTCCTTTAGTAGCTCTCTATCTTCACCTATATTTACCAATTCAAAAATCACCCCTCTAAATACAGCTTTCCAAAATCATTTATCCAATCGTTTAATACTTCTGATAGCAAGACTTGTTGATTTATAATAGATTTGGCACAAATAGGAATATTTTTTCTTTCCATTTTCAATTTGCTTACTACATTTTTATACTTATCAATCTCTGTTTCAATATTATCTATAATCTCTTTGCCTTCATTTTTTGATAGCATTGCCATATTGATAATAACTGCATTAAAATCTAAAAAAACATTGACCATTTGAGCAGATATTTTCTTCATCAATTCTAAAAAATACTTATCTCCTTTTTCTGTAATGTGATAAATTGACTTTTCAGGCATATTCCCATCTCTTGATAAATTGCCTTTTATATAGCCTTTTTCTTCTAACTGAATTACCTTTTTATAAATTGATGGAGTGCTGACCTTTACCCATTTAGAAATATTTCTGTACTCAACATTCTTTTGCAACTCATAAGCACTTTGTTCTTTCTCTTTAATCATTCCCAAAACTATTAAATCTATTGTCGACATATCATTATTCCTCCAAATAAAAAACTACTATAAATTATATCACTATATTTTATAGTAGTCAATTTTTAGGAAATTACAAAATAGATTATTTAGTTTTCCCTTTCAGCTTTTTCATATACCTATAATTGTATTCACGCTTCTTTTCTCTCTTTTTCCTTAGCTTTTCCAATTCCTCAAGTTCTTCCTTTGTAGGCTCTTTCTTAGGCATTTCAAACTTACCGATAAAATTTAGATAAATTTCAACTTCCTGTGTTCTCTCATAGTTTTCCCATATTCCCTCATGAACCAATATCTTATCTACAAATTCATTTATCATCGGTGTGGTTAATTCGCTAAAGTCAGTATATTTCTTTACAAGGGCAATAAATTTATCTGCTCTGATAGTATCTTCCTCAAAATCTCTTAAGGTTTCTTCTGCTTGTTCTATTGATTTTTCTAATACCGCCTGTTCTTTTTCAAAATCTTTTAACATCATATCAAAATGCTTGTTTGATAGTTTTCCGCTTACATTATCTTCATATAGCTTTCTGATTAAGCTGTTTATTTCAGATATTCTTTTTTCCTCTTTAGCCAACCTTTTCTTTAATATCTTTGATGTTTTTTCCTGTTGTTCTTTTGATGTAGAATAGACCTTTTTAATAAATTCTTCTTCGTTTAACTTCACATATTCGCTTACTTCCTGTATGGTTTCCAATACTAACTTTGTCAGAACCTCACTTCGGATATAGTGAGATGAGCATTCTTTTTGAAAATTTGTCCTTGCTAAGTTGTATTTTGAGCAAATATATTCATCTTTCGGAGAACGCCTTTTATCTGTTTTTCTTCCTAACCAATCTCTTTTATATCCGGCTTTCCCACGATGGTTATACATTTTTGCTCCGCAGTCAGCACAATACACAAGTCCGGTTAACGGATTTGCTTTTCCCGTACTGTCTGTTCTTCTTGTTACCTTTCTAAGCTTTTGAACAGTATTAAAAGTTTCTTCATCAATAATTGCTTCTTGTGTATTCTCAAATATTATCCAATCTTCTTTTGGAGCTTTTTTATTTCTTTTGCTTTTATAGGACTCTTTATAGGTACGGAAATTCACAGTATGACCCATATATTCCTGTCTGCTTAAAATATTGCTTACTGTTGTTCCTCTCCAAAGGTACGGCTCTGCACTGTTATAGTTAGATATGTGGTTTCCCATTCCCCTTTGAGCAAGATAATATGACGGTCTTTCAATTTTTTCTTCTGTTAGAATTTTAGCTATTTGATACGGTCCGTTTCCCTCTAAACTCATTTGAAATATACGCTTTACTATTTCGGCTGCTTCTTCATCAATAACCCATTTGCTTGGATTGTCTTTATCCTTACGATAGCCATATATAGCATGGTTTGATGTATGATGTTCCCCCTCCATTCCTCTTGACTTTAATACCGTCTTTATCTTTTTACTGGAATCTCTGATATACCATTCGTTCATGATGTTTAGAAACGGAGCAAATTCTGCACTTTCCGTTTTATTGCTATCAACACTGTTTGCAACAGCTATAAAGTGGACTCCCTTTTCTCTAAACATCACTTCTGTATAAAATCCTACCTGAAGATAATCACGACCGACACGACTCATGTCCTTAACTATCACAGTATCTATGATATTATTTTCCACGCCCTCAATGAGTTTCTTCCAAGATGGTCTATCAAATGAACCTCCTGAATATCCGTCATCTGTAAAGTGCATGATATTGGTATAGCCGTTTTTATTAGCGTAATCTTCAAGCATTTTCTTTTGGTTTATAATTGAGTTACTGTCCCCTACCATTTCATCATCACGAGAAAGTCTTTCGTAGAGGGCAGTAATTTTTTTGTTTGTTGCCATTGACTTTTCCCCCTTTTTATTTTTCTAATCTACACTTCATAGAATATAACCTCAGTAAAGTGTTTCGGAGGTTGGGTAAATTTCTCTTTAATCTCTTTATCTTCAATGCTAATAACACCGCCAACGATTACATCCGGAAGTTCTGTATCCTCATTATTTTGGGACTTATATTCCTTCAAATACTTTGTAAATCCCTCGTCTTTTATAACCTTTCCTGAACTTGTAAATTCAAATCCGTCAAATTCAGCTACTATCTTCGTTATATTTTCAATGAGTGGATAACTTACACTTGCGTGAAATTTATCGGATATAAGGAAATAAACTTTTGCTTCGCTTGGAGGAAGCTCCGAAACATCTTCCTTTAATGAACTGATTGTCGGAATAATCGCATGATGGTCCGTAACCTTTTTAGAGTTAAATACTACCTTGATACGCTCTGTATCAAAGTCATTTTTACCCAAAATGTTGTTGACTGTACTCACAATCATATCCTCTGTTAAACATCTGCTGTCTGTTCTGGGGTAAGTAATCAGTTTCTTTTCATACAGGCTTTGAGTATAGTCAAGTGTCTGCTTGGCACTATATCCAAAATATTTATTGCACTCCCTTTGAAGCGTAGTTAGGTCAAAAGGTAACTCAGGTTTAGTAATCTTTTCTTTTTGAATAACATCAGTAATTTCAATCTTATCGCCTACTAAACTTATAAGCTGTTCAGCAGCAACTTCATCATCAATTCTATCCGTTGATAGTGTAAAACCATTTGTAGAAAGCTCTACTGTATAGTATTTTTCTTTCTTGAAATTCGCTATCTCATCATCTCTTTTTACGATCATGGCAAGAGTAGGTGTCTGCACTCTGCCAACACTGTAATTTTGCTGATACAGACAAGAGTAGAGCCTACTAATATTCATTCCGACTAACCAATCCGCAATAGCTCTTGCCTGTGCCGATTCAAAGAGATTATCATAGTCTTTTCCGTCTGTTAGGTTAACAAAACCCTCTTTAATGGCACTATCTTCCATTGAAGAAATCCAAAGGCGTTTCATCTTCTTTTTACAATTCACTTGATTATATACAAGCCTAAAGATAGCTTCTCCCTCACGACCTGCGTCGCAGGCATTGATAACCATATCAATCTCTTTACCATTCATCAGCTTTTTAAGGATGTTAAACTGCTTCTTAGTTGCCTTTGCCACCTCATACTTATATTCTCTTGGAATAATCGGTAAGTCCGCCATATTCCATTTAGCATATTTTTCATCATAAGAATCGGGATTTGCCATTTGAATTAAATGTCCAACACACCATGATACTTTATAGCCATTTCCCTCATAATATCCGTCTTTCTTTTTTGTTGCTCCGATAACCTTAGCAATGGAGATTGCAACACTTGGTTTCTCCGCAATGACTAACTTCATTTCTGTTTTTCCTCCTGTTTTAACTAATAAAATAGGGCGAAAGATGTTACCCTCTCGCCCTGTATTTGCACCAAATATTATATAGTTTTAGGTGCAATCTTATTCCTCAGTTTCATCATCTTCAACTTCATCTACTTCGCTTGCTTCTTCCTCACTTTCAGCTTCAGAAAAGAAATCATCATCTTCTTCCTCTAAGGCTTCAAGTTCTTTATCTTCTTTCTTTTTCACAACCTTAAAATAGTAGCCTGCTCCTAATGCACCACCTACTACAAGAAGCAAAATAATATAGGTTCCTAAATTACTCTTTTCGTCCTTCTTCTCAGGCTCTACTTCTTCCTTAACAGGTTCTTTTTTTACTACTTCCTGCTTTGGTGCTTCTTTTTTCTCCACCATGTTAAGCAAATCATCTTCAGATACTTCCGTAAGAAGCATTACATTCTCACTATCTTCATCATGATTGATGATTAAATAAAAAGTCTTACCATTTTTAGTCTGAAAGGTAATAAACTGTCTTGCATCAGCCGAATATTTATCAGTTTCTTTATTATCCTTATCATCGCTATGATGAATCGGATATTCCTTATTTGCATTATCCTTATTTTCCGTAAGACTTCCTCTTGCCTTAGACGGTGCAGAAGCTACTCCCTTATTGGTATTTACACTCTTACTTGTGCCATCCATAGCTGAATCTTGGCTGTTATTGTTAGCATGCGTTTTAGCTGTCAGTTTATTAGGATAACGAATTTCCTTTTCTTTATCTTTTGATTGTTTAGTATTTTCATCTTTTGTAGTATTTCCAAAACTTGTCTTTGGTTCACTTCCCTTACCTGTATTTACAAGTGGCTGAGAATTTCCTGCACTTGTTTTTATACTGCTATTTGGTGGAATTGGTGTAACCACGTTAGATGATGCCGGAGCTTTATTCACTTCATTAGCCTTTTTTTCAAGATCTTTAATCTTTTCATTTAGCTTGTCCATTTCCTTTTTAATATCAGAAGATAAATCTTTGTTATCCTTTTCTTTTTTCAGTTTTTCTTTCAGACTTTCAATTTCATCTTCAAGAGCTTTGATTTTTTCCTTCTGCTTATCGCTTAACTTATCTTTATCCTTAATCTCACCATTTAGCTTATCAAGCTCCCCTTTAAGTTCTTTTGCCTGCTTTTCCATCTTGGAAATATCCTCTTTGGAAAGCTCTGTCTGCGTTTCCTTATCCTTAACCTCTATCTTTGCTACCTTACGGATAATCTCATCTTTTCCATCTCCCTTTACCTCATAAAACAGAAATTCATCAATAAATTTCATATCATCTGGGAGCATTGGAAGATCTCCGCTATCAATAAGTTGTCCTTTCTCAGCCTTTATCTTTTCTTCCTTAAAGACCTTTTCATCTTCAAAGATATACCTTACATTTACTTCAACTTCCGTTTGAACAGCTTCGTTTTTTGTTGGAGCTTCAGATTTTTGCTCCTGTGCATAAACAACCGTCCAAAGACCTAAAATACAACTAATACTTACAATTACCGCAAGTGCTACCGTCCAAAACTTATTATTCTTTTTCAAACTGGTTTTCATTTGTTTTCTCCTTTTTCATTTCTGCTTTTTGTCTGTTTACCTTTGCCATCAAATCGCTGATTGTGATGTTATTCTTTCTGCAAATGGCAATGATTTCTTCATTTTCAAGCTCTTCTTCACGAATAAATAAAGGCTCCAATTCTTCATCAATCAGAGCCTTTTTATCATTTAACTTCTTTATTCTGTTTTTTACTGCTATCAGTTCCTTTTTCAAATTGTTACCTCCTATTTCTTTACATTTGGCGGAAAACCGAATCCTACGGGATGGTGCTTACAAAATGTTGCTATCCAATCATCTAAGGTAGTTACTCTTATTCGACCGATGTTATCAATCACTTTTCCATCTCCAATGTAAATACCTACATGACCATAGGTAAGCCCTGCACTGCTTCCGCTACTGCTGCTTTCAACTGCCACAAGCATTCCCACTTTTAGCTTTGACCTGTCTGATGTAAAGGTATAGTTTCGGTACATATCACAGGCATTCCCACCTATATATCCAAGTCCTGCATTTTGATAGACCTGTGATACCCACATGGCACACCAGCCTGCACCCGGAGATGGCGTAATGTATGCAGCATTAACAATCTTCTTTTGTACTTCCGTAGATGCCTCATACTCTTTTCCACCGCCGATACCTCCATTTGCACTGATAAGGTCAGAATTACCAAAGGCTTCTCTCATATTGCCTTGTGCAAGGAACAAGGCTTCATAGTGCTTTAGATTATCGGGATAGTTTGCAAAGACCTTTCGGATAATGCTGTCCATCTCTTTTTTATGAAGCGTTACGATGAGTTTTTTATACTCATAAGGTTCTTCGTGGCTTTCGGTATATTCATTGCCATCTTCATCGGTATAGGTTTTTGTAACCGTCCTGTATCTGATTTCAATTTCTTCCCTATACTCAAGGTCATACATGGAATCAAATAATTCTTTTAATATGGATTCTACTTCCGATACACTCTTTACCTCTCCACACCTTGATGTAATGTAGGATAAAAGCTCATGGACATTATGCCCGATATATTCTGTATTATTTAAGATATATTCATCATATCCAGGATAATTTTCTTTCACATGGTCAACTTTACTTTGAAGCTCACCCTCCATATCTGAAAATTTCTGATTGATTTCACTTAGGACATTTGGCTTTGATAAATAGCTTGTTGTAAGCACAGAGCTTGTAGAATTCATAAAGCCTGTCATTCCCGTTCCTGCAAAGTTAATCACAAAAGTCCCTAAGATAATGATACCTATGAAAATAAGCATTAGTCCTTTTGCTTTTCGGACAATCATATCCTTTGAGCTTTTCAGTGTTCCGATAAGTCCCTCTTTAATTCGATCTCTAAGCCTTGACTTATTCTCACGAGAAATTGCTGCCTTTACCTGATTTTTCCTTTGAAATCTTTTATAGGCATTTGCTCTTTTATACTCATCCGTCTTTTTCAGTTCCTTTTTGGCATCACGAAATTCCAACTTTGACTTACGCTTTCTGATTTTATAGTCCTTATTTGTAAGGTCATAGCCTCTTTTAGCTCTTTTCTTATCAGAATACTTCTTTATGCCATGAAGGAGCTTGGAGCTTGTATCTGCTGTCTTTTCTCCTGCTTCCACTCCTTGATTTTCATCACTTCCATGAGATAAGTAATCTCTTACGGTTTCACTTCCTTTAGCAAGTCCTGAAAGGGCAGATACCTTTACCATGTCTTTTTTTAGCTTTTTCTTCTGCTCTTTATAAATACTGCTATGAACTTTTTTGCTTGCAGTATCTTTTCCAGTCTTTTTATCTTCAGGCTTATTCTCCTTTAACACATCATCCTTTTTCCTTGTATAAAGGCTTTCGGTATAGTTTTTTCTCTTATAATTTTTCTTTTGAGCTTTTTGGCTTTTTGAGAAACTATTTGTATTTTCTGCTTTATGATGAAGATTATCCTCGACATCATAGGTTGACTCAAAGTAGTCGCTATCCCTAAAGTCATTGTCGTATCTATCTATAATCCCATCATTATCAAGGTCTTTTCCTAAAGGATCATAGATTTTTCCATCCTTAACCTCAGTAATATAATCTGATCTTCCCGTTTCAATTGCGGAATTTACGTCTCCCTTATCTGAAACTCTATATTTTTCGTTTCTCTTGGATGTTCCATAAGACTTTTCATTATCAGCACTTACCTTACTTGTTTTTTCATGCACTTTATCCTGAAACCGTTCTTTCTCATGAACGATTTTACCTCTGTAATCATCGTTATGTTTTAGCTTACTTTCTTCAGGTATCGTATCTGTTTTACTATGAAACATCTCTCTTTCAAGGCTTGCCTTATGCCTTTCCTTAAAATCCTTTTTCAGCTTCTTTCCCATAGGCTACCTCACTTCTTCCGGCTTGGTAGTCATCTTCTGATATAAAATTGTATCTTTCGGAAACTTATCAATGAAAGGCACAATGGTATTTCCAAAGAAAAGTAGTCCCTCACCTTCATTTGAATTAGTAACATATCTGAGCTGTGGAAGTGAGATTTTAAGTTTTCTTGCTAAAATTTCTCTATCTCCTGAAGCCTGATTTAACATTAAGACAAAGTCCGTATTATCAAAGATATTTTCTATCTCCTTACTCATAAGTAGGTCTTTGACATTCTGCGTAATACCTGTTGGAATACCTCCCCATTTACGAAATCTTTTCCAAATCTCTACGGAATAGGATGCTGTCTGCTCATCTTTTAAAAGCAAATGGAACTCGTCGATATAGTACCTTGTAGCCTTGTTTCCTCTGTTTTGTGACACCTTATTCCACACCTGATCCTGAATAACAAGCATTCCTATTTTCTTTAGCTGACTTCCAAGTTCTTTAATATCAAAGCAAAGGAGCTTCTTATTTAAATCCACATTTGACCTGTGATTAAAGACATTAAGAGAACCCGATACATAGATTTCCATCTCTGTTGCCAGCTTCTTACCAACCTTTTCCTCCTGTCCTTTTAACATATCGTATAGGTCTTGCAGTATTGGCATATTACAAGGCTCTGGGTTTTCAAAATACTTTTCATAAATTTTAGGAAGGCACCTATCTATAACGGACTTTTCTTCTGCTGTAAGACCACTACCGCCTACTACAAGCTCAAGCATACTCATAATAAAGTTTGCCTTGTCTTTCAGCGGTGCATCCCCATCACCGTAGTTCATATTTATATCAAGGGGATTCAGGTAATCCTTTGACTTACTGCTGACCTTAATGACTTCTCCCTTAAACTGCCTTACGAGGTTTCCATACTCTCCTTCCGGATCGCAGATAATCACATCATCATCTGTTACTAAAATCGCATTTGCCATTTCTCTTTTGGCACTAAAGGATTTACCGCTACCCGGAGTTCCGAGGATTAGACCGTTTGGGTTCTTCAGTTTCTTTCTATCTGCCATAATCAGGTTATGGCTTAGGGCATTTAGTCCGTAATAAAGACTATTACTTGAATTGATAAAAAGCTCCTCTGTGGTAAATGGCATAAATACTGCCGTTGATGAGCTTGTCAGTCCTCTATCTATCTCAATCTTATTTACACCAAGAGGCAGCACGCTCACTAAACCTTGTTCCTGAGAATGGTCAAGTCTTTTCAGCTTACAGTTATGCTTATTTGCAATGGAGCTTATTTGAGCAATTGTGTTATCGAGCTTTTGCACTGTCCTTGCAAAGTTCATAAAGACGATACTTACCACAAACATTCGCTCATCTCTTGTCTGCAAGTCTTTTAAGAGGCTCTTTACATCCTCACCATAGGTAATTAAGTCCGATGGAAGAATATCCATATCATAACCGCTTCTTACCGCCTTCTTATTTTCTTCAATCTTCATCTTATCAATATCAGTGTTTTTTCGTTTTACCATCTTAATGGCTTCCGATTGGTCGATTGCCCTAATATGAAAGGAAATATTGATGTTATCGTCAATATCCAAAAACTCGGATAACATCCTATCTGAAAGCTCACTGGCAAGGATTTGAAAATGACTTGTTGCTCCGATGAATTTGCCGAACTTAAAGTATCTACTCGGTGTAAAGTTAAACTCATCAGGCACAATATATGTCTTTGTGCTTTCTCTTTTCTTTAGGTCTTTGTAGGAAAATTCAAATGTTTTATTTGGATTTAAAACATCATGAAGTATCTTTAGCCTTTCTTCTCCGTTTAGGCTTTCTGCTCTCACACCCATGCTCTTTAGATTAGATAATATATCTATCTCCAGTCTTTCAAGTTTTGATGTTGCCTGCTCTAAATTATCCGCTTCCACTGTAAAGGTTACATACTTTGATTTTTTAAGTCCGTTATTTCCCTTTACAATCTGGCTTTTAAGCATCTCTCTAAATTCAAAGCGTATATCGTCAAAACCGTCCTTTTTATCCGGTATCTGAATTGCCGACTTCATTTCTTCGTTTCGTCCGAGCTGATTGATATATGAAAACTCAATGCTGATGCTCGGATCAAAGGAATTTAGAAAGTTGGCAAACTGATTAAAAATCAAGTCCCTATCTTCATCTAAAGCAAGCTGATAGTTAATGTCCTGAAAGGCTATACTTTTACTGAAGTGCCTTTCATCAAGCTGGCATATTCCGCTTTTTAAAAGCCTTAGATAGGGAATGGTATCTTCTACCGTATATCTTTTCGTTTCTTTCTTAAAGATAAGGTCAAGGATTCCTCCCTTATCTTTTTTTGACTTGCAATTACTTTTCTTTAAGTCCCGCTTTTGACTTCTCAATGCCTTTTCGTTTTGCATGAGTTTTATTTGCTGAATTTTTCTTTTCATGTTCAAGGTAAACCTCCTTTCTCACTCTCTTTTTTGGCTGATAAAACTTATGAAGGTAGATGTGCTTAAAATATTTCTCAAAGGTCAGTCCGTCCTTTTCAAATAGTGTGATGAAAAAGATAGGAAGCGTGGACACGATAAGGAATATGACAGCTATGTCATTTGGCACAAACTTCCTCATAAATAAATAGACTGGTATTCCAACCAGTCCTGCAAGTGTGAAGCCTATGAACTGCCTTTTCGTTAGGTTAAAAGCAACCTTTGTCTTTACCCTATTTAAGTCTTTAGGGATTGGTACATATGCCATATCTTACCTCCCATCTTCTTTACCCTTTGACAGCTCCTCAAAGTGTTCATATACAGAGCCGATTTCTTCCTGAATAGTCGCAAGCTGTTCGTCTGTGTTCTTGTTATATCTTTGCTGCATTAGATAAAAATCGTTATGGCAGCGGTCAATGTCCTCTATTTTTTCTTCCAATTCTTCAACCTTATTATGAAGCTTGATCCTATCAATTATCGCCATAATACCTGCTCCAATTACTACTGCTGTAAATATTGTTTTTCTTTTATTCATACTATCTTTCCTTTCTTTTAGTGTGCATTTAATATGCTTTTGGCCAATGTTCCGCTCTTTAGCATCATTAACCCCAGCAAAACCGCATAGCCAAGTATCGTCATTGTACTTGTGTGGATATCTGTTATCTTAATCGTCTTAACTAATACTGCGTAAATTCCAAGACAAACCATTAAAAAGAGTCCTTGTAGTCCAAGTGCAAATAGTCCTTTGATGTAGTTTGTTCCAATCTGTCCCCACTCCTTGTTTCCCATTGTGGCAAATGGAATGGCTGAAACCGATGAGTAAACATAAATCTCAAACATTCTTCCGTAAACTACAAGCATAATCACAACGGATATTACCTGTATAGCAACCTTGATGAGTGAGGTTTCAAAGAGAATCATGACAAGTTCTCCAAGCCCCTTTTCTTTTAGGGTATCCATCATTGCTACTATCTGATCTCCGGAAACGGTGGCAGAGGTATTTATCACCCCTGCCGCCTTATTTACCATGTGCTGTGCCACATCAAAAACTGCCATTGAAAACTCAAAGGCATGGGATACTAACCATACAGCAATCCACATCTTGATGATGTACTTGAAAAATTCAAAGGTATCTGTATCGTGCATATTGTTCTTTTGCATTACCATATTGATAAGCTCGATACAAAGAACTGCTGTGATGATTAGTCCTGCTATTGGAATGATAACGGAATCGTTAATGCTTTTGATAAAGGTAAATACATCTCCGTTCCACCCCATAGGCGTTTTACCTACATCTGTTGCAACCGCACCAACTTTGTCGTTGATGTCAAGAAACATGGACTCTAAGTTTGCTTGGATACCGCCCAGTAGAAGCTCCTTAAAGAATTCTTCTATCTTGTCGAATATTCCAAACATCTAAGCTCTCCTTTTCTTCTTAATTGAGTACATTGGCAAGTAGTGGAATGAGCTTAAGTCCGATAAGAACGATACCTCCTCCAGCCATAAGCTGCTTAATACCTTGGCTCTTAGCACCGGGATTGTCATTACCATATCCTTCCATCAGGTTGATAACGCCCCATGCTCCAAGTCCTGCACCGACTACCATAACCAAAATCTTTAATACATTAACTGCCTGTGTAAAAAATGCCATAAGTTATTCCTCCTCATTTTCTTCTTTCTTTTCAATTTTGTTGTAGGACTTCACTACAAAGTTTTTGTAAGTCTTTCCCTCTTTTTCACGCTTCTTAAAGTAGCCGAAGATATAAATCAAATCGCCTTTCTCAAAGGCTTTTGCTATTTCTGTCTTTTCTCCATAAGCTGCACAGTTGATGTACTCCTTTCCCTTTCCGTACTTTTTTACAAGCGTGAAGTTTGCAACTTCTACCGTTTCTCCGTCTTTTTCAAAGTTTGAGAAAGTAGGTTCCGCCACTAAGTTGGCGTTGATGTTAATCATTTCTTGCTTCATTAAAAATTTCTCCTTTTCTTTTCAATAAAAAAAGCGACCGGAGTTTTTCTTTTCCAATCGCTAACGCTCATACTATTTAATTGTTTCCTTAGTGGGACTTCTGATCCTTATCATCTTGCCTCCTGATTTTGAGTAATAAAAAAGCAGCAAATCTATCTTTTAGACTTACTGCTTAAAACATTACTATAATTACATAAACAAATTGAAATCCACTTCATATCCAGAACTTTTCATTTCTTTTGCAAGTGGTATTTTCCACCCGCCATTACTATCAAAAGTTATATAAACAACCCCTGATATATCATTCGGTTTTTCAATGTCATCTTTTACTAAAGCACATACATTATTTCTTCCCAATTTAGAAATTAAAAATCCATGTTCAAAAACCACGTTCTGTCTTGCTCTACTCTTTATCTCCTTAGGACTATCTTTTTCGTAACCTTTATCACACGGAGTATATAGTACAATTCCAAAACCAACATTTGTGTATTTTTCTATTTTTTCAATGATAGTCATACCCGAACTTGACTGTTCGTGTAATATGATTGGTTCAAAGCCCATCTTTTCTATGAAACGTGCAACTTCTTGCTTAGTTTCATTATCTCTTCCATGAACAATAAACACTTTATTTTTATCTTTTCCTATTATTTCATCTTTATGCCTATCCAATATTGTATGTTGTGTTTTCTTACCTTCATCAAGTAATTCTTTGGTTACGTCAGTTATATATTTATCATATGTAAGTATGTCATTCGGTGACACATACATTATAAGTCCCCGTGGCATATTATCATTTTCATATTGAGATAACGACCTAACTGTTTGCTCCGTTGTCATTACCTTCAGCCTATTTATTTCTCGTTTATTTAACATATAACCATTAAAAACAAATTCCTCATTGTTAAGATATGGAATGACTATATCATTTAACACCTCATCCCTTGATTCCACATCTAAAACTGTAATTTCTTTATTTTGATTTGACTTGCCAATCTTTTCTTTAATTTCAACTAAAACTTGATAATACAATTACAAACACTCCTTTCACAAAATATAAAATAATAAATCATGTTATTATGTCGCTATATCAACTGGATTATAATCAATTATTTATTGCAAATTTCTTCAATATTTCTGCATCATCATTTTCCTTTTCTGGATATATCGAAAAACAAAAGCTTACACTTTTATCATCCTTAAAATGCTCAAACAATGATTTTCTTAAAAACTTTGCTTTATCTGCATTAAACATGCTTCTTTTTTGCCCCTCTGGATTTCTCTTTACATTCCTACAATATATCTTTCTTGGATCTTCTGCATCACTTATACTTAATGAATTTACCATAGATATTTTTTCTATTTCAGAAATATGGTTTGGAACACTAATAGGAATATAACGTCCAAAATAATCAGTAAACTGGCTTAATATGTCACCTAAATTTTCTGCATATTCTATTTCAAAGTATTCTCTCATAGTTCTTGTATCTACTAATAAACTATGACTATTTGCTTCACAAACCAAATCATTTGACAAATCATTTGATCTCATAAAATGTAATTTTACCAAGGCATATTTATTTTTCCTTGGTTCATTTTCAACAAATCTTTTTACTAAAACGATATACTCAATGTCCTTGTAGTTAAAAATAAAACTACATATTGTCCAATCAAGCCTTTCCATATCCTTTTTTAGTAGCTTTAAGTTTTCTAGCACAGTTTTACCTCCTCAGGATATATTATCTATTATTTTAAAATGTATATATATCATTATATCAAATATACACATACAGTGTAAAGATAACTACTAAAGCCTTATAATTGAAGTATTTTTATTAAGCTTGGCTTTACCTTTTCTCTTGATATAGTCTTCAATATTAAAGATATTTTTCTTATCATAATCTTCTAGGAGCTTATAATTATTGTGCTTTGTAATATCGTATTTATCTGAAAGAAAAGGTCTGACACCTCTAAGCTGAAAGATACATTTACCACCATCTATTACAGTAATCTCATCTTGGCTCATAAGCTTCTTACCTGTCTTTTGGTAATTAAGTCCAAAGCTCTTTTGATTACTCCTTGTTTCCGATGTGTTATATAAATCTATCGTTTCTTTTCCCAGTGTTTCAGAAAGTTCCTTTAATGTGGTCTTTTCCTTGCCACCAAGAAACAAGGTACTATCACAGTTACCTACGATTGTATCAGCGTTATCCTTATAGATTGCCTTTAGCTGAGATTGTGCTTGAAGTATGATACTTGCTGATATTTCTCTGGAACGGATTGTTGCAATTAACTTCTCAAACTTAGGTATTAAACCAATGTTTGCAAATTCATCAAGCAAGCATCTCACATGGACAGGTAATCGTCCGCCATATACATCATCTGCCTTATCACATAAGAGATTAAAAAGTTGTGAGTACATAATGGATACTACAAAGTTAAAGGTATCATCAGTATCAGAGATAATAACAAAGAGTGCCGTTTTTCTATCTCCGAGTGTATCAAGCTCAAGTTCATCTTCACTCATCAAGTCCCTAAGTTCCCTAATATCAAATGGAGCAAGCCTTGCACCACAAGAGATAAGAATAGATTTTGCCGTTTTTCCAGCAGCCAATTTGTACTTTTTATATTGCTTCACTGCAAAGTGTGTAGGCTCTTTCTTTTCCAGTGCTTCAAAGAGTCTGTCTATCGGATTCATATAGGTTTCATCATCTTCTCCAACTTCTGAAGCGTCTATCATATTGAGAAGTGTTGCAAAGTTCTTTTCTTCTCTTGGAGCTTCATAGAAGATGTAGCCAATAAGGGCTGTGTAGTAGAGTTTTTCGGCTTTGACCCAAAAATCTTCACCTGCTTTTTCGCCCTCTCCTTTCGTATTTGCTATGATTATCTGCACCAATTTCAGAATGTCTTTCTCAGAACGGATATAGGCAAAGGGATTGTACTTCATGCTCTTTTTGAAGTTAATTGTATTTAAGATTTTTATCTCATATCCGTTATCTTCAAGCATCTTACCGCACTCAAGGACTATAGTTCCTTTAGGATCGGTTACACAATATGACGAGTGCATCTGCATAAGATTCGGTTTTACATAAAATCTCGTTTTTCCACTTCCTGATCCACCGATGACAAGAACATTCTTATTTCTTGCATACTTAGGATTAGCCGGTCTGCCATTCATGGTTAATCGTTCTGTTTGCGTAAGCAGGATATTGTTTTGAAACTTTTCATCCATATATGGCTCAATATCTTTCTTGTTTCCCCAGAAAGCGTTTTGTCAAGTACCTTTTTTGATTTATTGACGCTTTTATTTTGAGATTTGAATCGAGTAGGGGCTAATTTCTAGCCCCTCTCACACCACCGTACGTGCCGTTCGGCATACGGCGGTTCAATTCAAATAATAATCCAAACAACTGAGAAGTCCTCGCTTTGTGAGGATTTCTTTTGATATTAGGTGTACCCCTGTAGTTTTGGCTACCGCTTGATAGTGGTTATTAAAACTCACTGATTGCTTTGCCATCCATTCAGGTGCACCTAACTTTTGAAGTCCCCAGTGTCTTTTCGCTGATTTCTTCCATTGTTTCCATATCACAATTCTCATTCTCGTCCTTAGATGCTTGTCAATTCTGGTAAGGTTCCTTTTCATACTGCCGATTTGGTAGTAGTTAATCCAGCCCCTGATTACCTGATTAAGTTTCTCAATTCGATAATCCATTGATACTGACCAGTTTCTTCTCGTCAGTGATTTGAGCCTCTACTCGTCTGCCTGCCTGATCTACTTGCATAAGTTACGATTGCCTTTTGGACTTCATGACTTTATGCCCACTTATCCGTTATGCAAGCCTTGATATTAGGTTTCTGTTCGTCAGGCTACGATTTCGCTATTGCTTCTTCTCGTCCACACCTCACGATGTGAATCTTGCAAGTCACTATGGAGTTCGTCGGCAACTACGCCCTTTGCGGACTTTC